>Ga0268280_1001499_pt1 | contig 15589 bp, 14 predicted proteins | sample saktaG_9_FD_190139 | JGI IMG/M metagenome (GOLD analysis project Ga0268280, IMG submission 190139) | Saline water microbial communities from Sakinaw Lake, British Columbia, Canada - sak_2011_5_24_40m | ecosystem: Environmental > Aquatic > Non-marine Saline and Alkaline > Saline ... | reverse complement strand
ATAGTTGCGGGGGGGGGGGTAGCTTTATTGTTGCCAGAAAAACTTTGACTCATACCTATGATCATATCATATCTTTAGAGAATTTACTTCTTGCCTGGAGTGAATTTGTGAGGGGTAAAAAGAATAAGAAAGATGTGCCGGAGTTCAAATTGAGGCTCTCGGATAACTTGATAAGTCTACACAATGATCTGAAAGACAAAATTTATACTCACGACAAATATGAGGCGTTTAAGGTAAATGATCCCAAACCGCGAGATATTCACAAGGCTAGTGTCCGCGACCGGATATTACACCGGGCTATTTACCGCCTTCTCTACCCCTTTTTTGACAACAAATTTATCTCTGACTCCTATTCTTGCCGTCTAGGTAAAGGTACACACAGGGCTTTAAACAGATTTCGAGATTTTGGCAGACAATCTTCTTTTAATCACACTAAAACCGTCTGGATTCTGAAAGGGGATATCAAAAAATGCTTTGCCTCTGTTGACCAGAAAATCTTGTTTGAAATCTTGAAGAAAAATATTAAGGATGTGGATGTTTTACTTTTACTTAGGACAATCATCAAAAGCTTCTCCAGTGGCGTAATTTACCAAGGACTACCCTTGGGAAACCTAACCTCTCAGCTACTAGTGAATATCTACCTGAACGAATTTGATCAGTTTGTAAAACACAAGCTAAAGATGAAATACTATATCCGGTATGCCGATGATTTTGTTTTTTTCTCACATAATAGGACTGAATTAGAGAGTATTGTACCGATTATTACCACATTTCTAACAGAAAGACTTAAATTAACCATCCATCCCAAAAAGATTTTCATTAAAACCTTGGCATCGGGTATGGATTTCCTCGGTTGGGTGCATTTTCCATATCATCGGGTATTGAGAACAACAACTAAGGTTAGAATGTTTAGAAGATTAGAAGAAAGTCAGAAGGAGGAAACCACTGCGTCGTATCTGGGTATGCTTAAATGGGGGAATGGGAGGAAATTGCAGGAGGAGATATTGGAGAAATATCCAACAAAGTAATTTTAAGGTTGCAATAATAAGACATCGGTCGCTATGTTATTATTGCAATTAGCAGTAATATTTTTATTTTTTAAAAAGCAAAGTATGGTATAATATTAATTATTAGTTTATTAGCATAATTTTATAAATATATGGATACAAATAATCAAAATGTGAATCCAAACGAGGTGAAGGGCTGCAATTGTCCAATGTGTCAGAAGTGTGGTTGGTGTCCTAGTGCTTGTTTAAAAATAAGGGGGCATAAAATTGCCGCCATAATTATAGTAATTATTGTTTTGGTTTTTATCGGAAAAATGTTTTTTTATGGCGGTCATGGAGATTGGAATAATAAAATAGTAAATACTATTACGGTTTCTGGTACTGGTGAAGTAATAGTTAAGCCAGATATGGCCACTGTTTCCTTTGGAGTAGTGAAATTATCCGCTGATGTTACCACCGCTCAGACTGAATCGGCCACTAAAATGGAGGCGATTTTACAAGTGCTAAAAGATAATGGCGTGGAGGATAAAGATATTAAGACGACAAATTATAATATTTATCCTAAATATGAATATCAAAATTATGTTTCTTATCCCTATGGTAAGCAGGTGATGGTTGGTTATGAAGTAAGTCAGACTGTTTCTGTCAAGATCAGAGATTTATCTACCGCTGGTGCAATCTTAGCGGGAGTGGGTAAGGCTGGCGCCACCGATATTAGTGGTTTGAATTTTACTGTGGATGATGAGGATAGTATTAAAGATCAAGCTCGGGATTTGGCCATCAAGGATGCGAAAGCTCAAGCTAAAGTTTTGGCTAAAAGTTTGGGAGTTCGCTTGATTAGAATTACCAGTTATACCGAAGGGGGAGTATATCCGGTTTACTATGGTTTAGAAAAAGCGACGGCGATGGGAATTGGGGGAGGAGAAACAGATGCTCCACCAGTACCAACAGGGGAAAATACTATTACTTCCAATATTAGTATTACTTATGAAATTCGATAGCTAGTATTTAAACCCTGCTAGATATTTCTTTTTCTTTGCACGATAATAATTTTTCCGTCAAAAAATTATTTCTCTACTCCCTCACTTTCTTGCTAGAAAGTTTAGTCCGTAAGGCACGAAAAAGTAATATCTAGCAGGGTTTTATACCGACTTGCTATTCATTTTAGATTATGGTAATCTTAAAAGACCTCGGAGACGGGGTTTTTTAATAAAAATAAGGAGCAAAGCGACTATATTTTTATTAATCCCTTTACCATTTTCACAAAAGTATAAATATAAGAATATTATATATTTGGTAAATTAAGTTTCATAGAATAGTTATTATTATTTTAATAAAATGGTGGGGGATAAACCCCATCTTTAATCAAAAAAACCATGAGTAAACTCACAGAATATTTAAAGGAAACCAAGGGTGAATTAAAGCATGTTAGCTGGCCAACTAAGAATCAAGCCATTTTATTTACCATAATTGTGGTGGTTTTTTCCATTATCGTGGCGGCCTTTTTAGGAGCCTTTGATTATATCTTCGCGATGATTTTGAAATTATTCATTTAATTTATTAATTTTACATTTCGATATTTAATTTTTAAATTTGAAACATGGCTAAACAAAATATACAAGAAGGGAGAAATTGGTACGCGATTCATACCTATGCGGGTTATGAAAATGCTGTCGCCAGAAATTTAAAACAAAGAATTGAATCATTAAATATGAATGATCGGATTTTTGATGTGATTGTGCCAATTGAAAAGAAGATAAAGGTTAAGGGTGGTAAGAGAGTGGAAGAGGAGGAAAAAATATATCCGGGATATGTCTTGGTAGATATGATTGTAACTGATGATTCATGGTATGTGGTCCGTAATACGCCTCGCGTAACCGGTTTTGTGGGGTCCGGTGTTTTTCCTGTGCCTTTAAGTAAGGAAGAAATTGATAATATTTTTGGTCGTATGAATGCCGGCACGGTAAAGCATAATAGCGGTTTGGTGATTGATGATGCTGTCATTATCACTGACGGTCCATTTAAGGATTTAGAAGGTAAAGTCAGTGAAATTGATAATGATCGCGGTAAGGTGAAAGTGCTGGTATTGATGTTTGGCCGGGAGACTTCTGTGGAATTGGATATGTTGCAAATTAGGCGGATTTAAGTATTATTAGGACTCTAGTCTGCTTCTGGCTAGTTTTAATTCGTTAATTACATTTGTAACATTTGTTCATTTGTAGATTAGTATCATAATTTGTATGAAGAAAATAACAAAAAAATTAAAATTACAGATTCCCGCTGGTAAAGCTAATCCTGCTCCACCAGTTGGTCCAGCTTTAGGTCAGGCCGGTATTAATATTGGTGATTTCGTGCAAAAGTTTAATGCCGCCACGGTTAAGCAGATGGGTGATATTGTGCCAGTAGAAATTACTGTCTATGAGGATCGTTCCTATGATTTTAAATTAAAGACTCCACCAGCTACTGGTTTGATTTTGAAAGCAGCTGGTCTGGAAAGTGGTTCTGGTAAAAATACCATTAAAAAAGCTGGTAGTATTACTAAGGCTCAATTAAAAGAGATTGCTGAGCGAAAAATGGCTGATTTGAATGCCAATGATGTAAATGCTGCCATGAAAGTCATTGAAGGTTCCTGCCGTTCTATGGGGATTGAGGTGAAATAAGAAACTTCCACCGGCCGGAGGCTGACGAGCCGAGGCGGGCCCGGCGCAACTTTTCAGCAGAAAAGTATGTGTGGGTGGAAGTGAATGGGTAAAAATCTAAAATTACAAACATAAAAACAACTTTCTTCAAGGGTTGTTTTTTGTTGCGTTTTGGAATAATAAGTATTAAAATTCACCCATGAAGCATGTTCATAAAATTGTACCAAACCATAAGGATTTAGTAAAAAAAATAAAAGCACATAAAGTCTTGGGGCATAAAATTGTATGTACTATCGGATCATGGGATATGCTCCATATTGGTCATTTAAGATACCTAAATGCTGCAAAAGAGCACGGTGATGTGTTAATAGTTGGCGTAGATAGCGATCGAGGAATTAAGTCATATAAGGGTCCTTTAAGACCGGTTATACCTGAAACAGAGAGAGCAGAAATGTTGTCATATCAATCTTGCGTTGATTATGTAACCTTAGTTGATGATATTGATAACAAAGGCAATTGGCAATATGAAATTTTAAAGGATCTGCCAATTGATGTTTTTGTGGCCGTAGAAGGTAATAGCTACACTCAGGAGCAAAAAAAAACGATTGAAAAAATGTGTAAAAAGTTAGCGGTGATTCCTAGGCAGGCGTTGAGTACTTCTTCAACTGATATTATTCAAAATGTTATCAAGATTCACCTTTTAGATCAATTGGAACAATTAAAGAGTAAGAATAAATAGTATGAGCGAAAAGAGAATTTTGATTATAAATATTCCGGTCATCCACCGCGGCTTTTTAGATTTTCTCGCTAAAAATAGTAAAAATATCTCAGAAATATATTTAGTAGAGAAAAAAATAGTAGAGGAAATTTCTGGTGGAAAAGAGAGTATTACGTCACTTAAATTAACAGATATTGAGAGGTTTTTGAAAACTCTAGGTTTTTCTGTTCTTAAGTCTTTTAAAAAAAGTGATCTTATAAAATTAAAAAATAAGAAAATATTATTGATTAACGATCGATTCTCTAGAAAATTAATTGAGGGTTTTCCATTAAATACAGATATAAAGTGGTCTTCGGTTTTTTTACGGTGGGATAGTGATAGTGTTTTGTCTGAGCATTCATTAAATGAAAAAGAGAGTAAAAATATTCAGGATATTAAATGGATGGGTGAAGCATATAAAGAAGCTAAAAAAAGTACGGATTGGTGGCGGCAGGTTGGGGCGATTATTATTAAGGATGGCTCGGTGGTATTAAAGGCTTATAATGAAGCCTTACCAAGTGACTATACTCCATATCAAGTAGGTAATGTCAGAGATTTTGTAAAAGCGGGGGAAAAGCAAGAGCTAAGTTCTACGATACACTGTGAACAGAAATTAATTGCCGAAGCGGCTCAGAAAGGTTTATCTCTAGAGGGGGCTAGTCTGTATGTAACTCATTTTCCTTGCCCAGTTTGTACAAAATTAATTATTTTTTCCGGGATTAAGTATTGTTTTTTTAGTGAGGGAGCGTCAAATTTAAGTGGAGAAAAATTAATGAAATTATACGGTATTAAATTATTAGCAGTTAATATAAAAAAATAATATGAGGCAATATTTAAATTTATTAAAAGATGTATTGGAGAATGGACAAGGGAAGAGTGATCCACATGGTGTCGGTAGTATCGCAGTTTGCGGGCGAACAATGAGATTCGATTTATCTAAAGGCGAATTTCCAATGCTGACAACTAAAAAACTTCATTTTAAATCGATTACCCTTGAACTCCTGTGGTTTTTGCGTGGTGATACAAGTATTAAATTTCTTAAAGATAATAATGTATCGATTTGGGACGAATGGGCTACACCTGAAATCTGTCAGAAGATGGGGCTACCCGATGGAGATGTTGGGCGTATTTATGGAGCTCAATGGCGGCACTGGAAAACTACAGACGGAAAAGAAATTGATCAGATTAAAAACTTAATTGATGGCCTTAAACAACACCCCGATTGGCGACGGCATATGGTGACGGCTTGGAACCCGGAAGATGTTGATAAGGTTTTTGTGGCACCTTGTCATGGAATTTTTAAATGTTTTGCCGTAAATGGAGAATTATCTCTACATCTATTTCAAAGAAGTGCGGATGTCTTTTTAGGTGTGCCATATAATATTGCCTCATATTCCTTATTACTTCTTATGATTGCTCAGGTTACTGGATTAAAAGCGAAGGAATTTATACATACCATGTCTGACGTACATATTTACAATAATCATTTTGAGCAAGCCAGAGAACAGTTAAAAAGGGAACCGAAAGCTTTACCTAAAATAAAAATAAATCCTGAAGTTAAAGATATTTTTGATTTTAAATATGAAGATTTTACCTTAATTGATTATAATGCTGATCCAAATATTAAAGCCGAAGTAGCTATTTAAGTTCCTTAGCCAATTGGGAAGTAAACAGTCTTTGATTTGCCAATAATATCAAGTTTGGGGGATATTAGATGAAAATGCAAATGACAGACAGTTGCGCCAGTATGGTCAGTATCACCAAATCTTATTGATAAAGCTCCGCCTTTTATCTTAAATTTTCTTATTGCCCAATTAACTAATTCTTTCACTGTTATTAAATCTAAATTTGTTAATTCATAGAAATTTTCCTTATGTTTCTCTCCGATTATTATAAAATGATATTCTGAATTTTTATAAGGCCAGCTATTTTTTGTTATTAACCAACCTTTTTCTTTTTTTAAGATCGGTTCTTTATGATATTTAAAATTATTGGGGCAAAATGGGCATTTTCCTTTTTCTTCAATAGATAATATGACATTTTCATATTCTCCTTTTCCTTTTGCAAACCTTTTATTTACGACTTTTTTATTTTTTACGTTCATAAACTTTAAAAGTATAATTATACTCATTTTTCTCGTCTTTTAGATGCGGCTCTTCGTTGATCAGATGCCAGTCATTTTTATTAAATTCTGGGAAAAAGACATCACCTTCTGGGGAACAGTTCACCTTGGTGATATAAAGTTTGTCGGCAAAAGGGATAGCTTGTTTATAAACATTTGCTCCACCAATGACAAAAATTTCTTCATTTTTTGCCAAGTCTAGGACTTTTTGCCAGCTATCAAATATTTCCGCCCCAGTAATATCATCTTTTTTTTCTGATAGGACTAAATTTCTGCGATTTGGTAGAGGCTGATCGAGAATATTCAATATTGATAAAAAAGTATTTCGCCCCATTAAAACTGTTTTCCCGGTAGTTATTTTAGAGAAGTATTTCAAATCACCAGCCAGTTTCCAAGGTAAGCCGTTTTTTATTCCGATGACGCCGTTTTTTGCCACGGCGGATATTATAGAAATACTCATATCTGGATATTTTAGAATTATATGGCTATTTGTGCAATAGTGCAGGATGAGTTTTTTAGTGTTACACTACATTAGTGTTTTTTAGATAATGAAATTTTAATGCATATTAAGATTAAAAGAATTGATAAAAGTCTACCATTACCAGAATACCACACCGAAGGCGCGGTGGCTTTTGACCTATATTCTCGTGTTGATATGATTATTTTGCCTAAAACCTTGGAGCGTTTACCTACAAATCTGATTGTGGAGACCCCAAAGGGATATATGTTGGAAATTAAGGATCGTTCCAGCACCTTAAAAAAGAAAGGGCTTTTGGTTAGCACTGGTTTTATAGACAATGATTATTGTGGAGAGCAAGATGAAATATTATTACAACTTTATAATTTAACGGACAAAGAGGTGATTGTAGAAAAAGGGGAACGTCTTGGGCAGGGTGTTTTTATAAAAATAGAAATTGCTGAATGGGAGGAAACAGATTTAATGAATAATAGTAATCGTGGTGGTTTTGGCAGTACAGGGAAATAAAATAATTATAATAATATGAAAGACAAACAAATTGAGAAATTGATTAAAGGGGAGGAGGGAAGGCAGAAGAAAAATATTTCTTTGATTGCTTCGGAAAATTATGTATCTGACGACGTTCTAAAAGCTCTTGGTTCAAAGTTGACCAATAAATATTCCGAAGGTTATCCCGGTCATCGTTATTATGGTGGTCAGACTTTTACTGATAAAGTAGAATTATTATGCCAAGAACGAGCCCTTAAACTTTTTAAATTAAATAAAAAAGATTGGGCGGTGAATGTTCAACCTTTATCTGGTTCACCAGCCAATTTGGCGGTTTACATTGCTTCCGTTCCGTTAGGGGGGAAAATAATGGGTATGTCTTTGGATCATGGCGGACATTTGACCCATGGACATAAAGTTTCAGCCACTGGAAAAATCTGGCAACAGGTGGCCTATGGCGTGGATGCTAAAACAGAAATGTTAGATTATGAAGCGATTGCTAAATTAGCCAAAGAAGCAAAACCAAATATTATTGTGGCTGGTTACACCGCTTATCCGCGTATTGTGGATTTTAAAAAGTTTAGAGACATTGCCGATAATTGTGGAGCTCTCTTAATGGTGGATATGTCACATTTTGCCGGACTGGTGGCTGGTGGTGCCTATCCATCGCCATTTGCTTATGCTGATGTAGTGACGACAACGGTGCATAAAACTTTACGTGGGCCAAGGAGCGCGATGATTTTTTCTCGTCGTGATAAAACGCAAGTGAATACTAAGGGTAATACTGTGAATCTTTGTGATTTAATTGATAAGGCAATTTTTCCCGGATTACAGGGTGGTCCGCATATGAATCAGATTGCCGCCGTGGCCGTAGCTTTGAAGGAAGCGTCGACCCCAGCTTTTAAAACTTATGTTAAACAAGTGATAAAAAATGCTAAAGTTTTGGCGGATGAATTGCAGAAATTAGGTTGGCGAATTGTATCTGGCGGAACAGATAGTCATTTGATTTTAATGGATACTTGGATGGCGGGGATGGGTATGCCGGGGGCGGAAGCTTCTCTTAAATTGGAAAAAGTGGGAATTATTGTTAATAAAAATACCATTCCAAATGAAACTCGCTCGGCCTATGATCCGTCTGGTATTCGTTTGGGAACTGCCGGGGAAACTACTCGCGGGGCCAAGGAAAAGGATATGGTCAAACTAGCTAAGAGAATTGATCAGGCTTTGAAAAAATAAAATAGAAATAAGAAAGCCCCGCCGATTCCGATCGGCGGGGCTGGTTTATCCTTTACGGATTTACACCCTCAGTCAATTCCTTCATCAATTCGGCGACTGAGATGATTTTTTGTATCCGATAGGCATTACTGCCTACGGTATACATTGGAGGTTCGCCTGGTGCCAGACCGATGGCCGCCCGTAGAGCATCGCAAATGCAGAAGAACTTATCGTGATCTGAATTGTTCGGCGCCGCTTTACAGACCGTATAGCCCCCTCGCGTATCTTGTCCCAAGACATAACCCATCCGGCATTTTGCTCGACGCGTTCCCGCCAGCAGTTCCTGATAGGCTGGTGAGCCTCTTAATATTCGGAAGGGGAAACCACAGGGGGAACTGCCCACCACGAGAATATCCTCTTCCTTTGAGTCTACTACGGCCTGCTTGAATTCCGGCGTGGCGTTACTTTCTTTTGTCGCTAGGAATCTAGTCCCCATCTGGACACCGCTTGCTCCCATTGCTAGGAACTGGTGAATGTTCTCATGAGTATAAATTCCACCAGCTACGATGACTGGAAAGTTTCCGTGTTTAGAGGCCACTTCCAGCACTTCGGGCAAGAGATTTTCCAGAGCGAACTCCGGATTATCAATATCCGCCAAATGATGAAAGCCCAAATGTCCGCCTGCTTTTGGTCCCTCGAGAACCACCGCATCTGGTCGATCTGGTCGCCACAGACGTAGAATGAATCGCAAAGCCCGAGCAGAAGAAACAATTGGTATCAAAGCTGTCTCACCTGGATTAGGAATCCTAGGAGGCAACCCTGCTCCCACAAAGATCGCTGAGACCTTAGCATCGAGGGCCGATCGAATTGTTTCTGCGAAACTTTCTTCTAACTTACACATCACATTGATGCCCGTTAGATAACCACCCGTCATTGCCGTTTCGATTTCTTCTCTGACTGCTGTGTAAGTAGTGTACTCCTTTTTATTCACCAACCTTAAAATATCTTTAAGGCCAGCGCTCGACAACACACCTAAACCACCAGCCTCATAAACTGCTCTCGTCAGTTGTGGTCCTGAGATCCGCGCTCCCATTCCACCCTGGTCGATACAGTATTTCAGTACGAAGCTTTTAATTTGTAAGCTCGGTAGTATACTCATATAAACTAACCTCCTATGTTAAAGATCAATGTTTGCCCTTTTAATACTAACATGCTTATGGTATACTACAATAGTCGTTTATTTATTAGCGTTTATTAACTTGTCCCGTAATAAGAAATTCTGATTTCTTTAGTACTGGGATTAATTATAATTATATGGCAGAGAAAAAAGTATCAGCGTTTATGCAACCAAAGAATTTGAGTGCCGAGTTAGAGGCGATTGTGGGTAAAGGTCCAATGCCTAGATCAGAAGTTGTGTCTAAGACTTGGGTTTATATCAAGGCGAATAATCTTCAGGATCCTCAGGATAAGCGTATGATTAATTGTGATGCTAAGCTTAAGGCCGTTTTTGGTGACAAAGTTCATATGATGAAAATGGGAGGTTTCATTTCTAAGCACCTTTCCTAGAAATAACAAAAAAACGCAGTACTTTAAAATCAAAATACTGCGTTTTTTTGTTAAATTCGTAATGTGAATAATCTGTATGCTATAGCTTATAGATTATTCACTATTGCCCGCCCCTTTTTTTATATTTGATTTTAAAGTATGATAGGGGGATGGAGATTAAGGAAAAGATAATAAGCTCAATACGTCAGGCGTGTGGCGCATTGAATTGGCCAGAAATTGATTTTACCATTGAGCATCCGGATGAAATGAGTCATGGTGATTATGCGACTAATATCGCTCTAATTTTGTCTAAACAATTAAAAAAAACTCCAGTGGCAGTGGCTAAGGAGCTGGTGGAAAAAATAAAGCAAAAGCAACCGACTGAAATTTTAAAAATAGAAGTCGCCGGGCCAGGGTTTATTAATTTTTATTTAACGGATAAATATTTTGCCGAGGGGGTGAAAGAGATTTTAAATAAAGGGGAGAATTATGGTAAAAAGCCTAAGAAATTTTTTGGTGGTCAAAAAGTAATTGTGGAATATTCTTCACCAAATATTGCCAAACCTTTTACTGTTGGTCATTTACGTTCTACTATTATTGGGGATGCGGTGGCGAATATTTTGGAATTTAATGGCAAAAAGGTAATACGAGATAATCATTTAGGGGATTGGGGTACTCAATTTGGTAAATTAATTGTAGCCTTGAAAAAATGGTCCAGCATTGAAGCTATAGAAAAATCTGATAAACCGATAAAAGATTTAGTAGATTTATATGTAAAATTTCATGACGAAGTAGAAAAAAATAAAAACCTAGAGGATGAAGGACGTACTTGGTTTGCTAAATTGGAAAAAGGGGATAAGGAAGCCCGAAATATTTGGCAGAAATGTGTAAATTTGTCCCTAAAAGAATTTGAAAGAATTTATAAAACATTAGATGTGAAATTTGATACTTCATATGGGGAGAGTTTTTACGAGAATAAAATGGCTAGTGTAATTGCTGATGTTAAAAAAGCGGGTATTGCCAGGGATAGTGAAGGGGCTTATTTAATATTTTTTGAAAATGAGAAATATCCACCATTGATGCTTTTAAAAAGTGACAGATCATCACTTTACGCTTTGAGGGATTTAGCGGCAGATAAATGGCGTAAGAAAAAATACGGTCAGAATACAATTATTATTAATGAAGTGGGTATGGAACAGGAATTACAATTTCAGCAACTTTTTGAAGCCGAAAAACTATTGGGCTATGTAAAAGAAGGAGAAAGAATACACGTGAAGCATGGCTTATATCGTTTTAAGGAAGGAAAGATGAGTACTAGAAAAGGTAATGTGATTTGGCTAGATGAAGTAATAAATGAAGCGGTGGAGAGAGCAGGAAAAATAAATAAAGAAACGGCTGAGGTAGTAGCTATTGGCGCTCTAAAATTTAATGATTTAAAAAGAGAAGCTAAGGGGGATATTAATTTTGATTGGGATGAAATATTAAATTTGAAAGGTGATTCCGGCCCTTATTTGCAATATGCTTATGTGCGAGCCAAATCTATTTTACAGAAAGCTGAGACAGAAGGGATTAAGGCCCAGGTGTTAGGCGCCAGGCTTGAGGTTTTAGGTGATTTAGCTAAATTGCTGGACCAATTTGTTGAAACAGTGGAAAGGGCGGGGCAGGAATATGCCCCCCATTATTTAGCCACTTATTTGACGGAATTGGCTAGCGCCTTCAGCACTTTTTATGCGCAGGAAACCGTGGTTGATAAAAATGACACTAATTCACCAGTCAAGATTGCTCTAGTTAAAGCTTTCTCTATTGTGATGAAAAACGGCCTAAACTTATTGGGTATTAAGGTACCAGAAAGAATGTAGTTTTAATCTTATTGCACCCACTGATTATTTATGGTATAAACATAATCAGAATTAAACGTCCGCTAAAACAAGGAGAGGGTAGTTCTTTATGGCAAAGAAGAAAAAAACTCGTTTTTGGGCAACCAGAGACTTTCCTCCTCTAAAGGGGACTGGGAATTCCCCAAAGACATACCAGGTGATTGTGACTGGCGGTGGATCAGGTCCGCGGGAAGTGAAGCCCTCATTGTGCTCAATCATCGGGTCAAAAATTGACGGTTCATTTTCACCAAGAATCAAGAGCAGGCCTTCCATGGGGGCCATTGGTGGTTGGCACGATTAAGGAAATAGATCTAACCAAGGGCCACCCAATAATCGCATAGGCGTGAGGGTGGCTTTTTTTATTGTTAAAAACTTGCTACCCCGTAGTAGATTTTGCCATCAAAAAATTTAAGGATTTTTTATAAAATCTAATGGCAAAATTCACTACGGGGTGCTAGAATAGGTTTTATGGCAGAAGAAATAAGCAAAAGCCCTCGAGCTCAAAAGGAAGAAGAGATTTTGAAATTTTGGCAGGATAATAAGATTTTTCAGAAAACTCTGGATCAAGAAGCACCGAAAGGTGAATACGTTTTTTATGATGGTCCACCTTTTGCCACCGGTACGCCACATTATGGACATCTTTTGGCCGGAACAATCAAAGATTATATTGGTCGTTATCAGACTATGCGCGGTTTTCATGTACCAAGGCGTTGGGGTTGGGATTGTCATGGTTTACCGGTGGAAAATATTGTAGAGAAGGAATTAAATTTAAAAAGTAAAAAAGAAATTGAGGAATATGGTTTGGAAAAATTCAATGAGGCGGCCCGAAAAAGTGTTTTAACCTATGTTGATGATTGGAAAAAAATTGTCCCACGGTTGGGTCGTTTTGTGGATATGGAAAATGATTATAAAACCATGGACTCTTCCTTTACGGAAACTGTTTGGTGGATTTTTAATAAATTAAATGATAAAGGTTTAGTCTATGAAGGCTTTAAATCTATGCATCTCTGTCCGCGTTGTGAGACCACTTTATCAAACTTCGAAGTGAATCAAGGCTATAAAGATATTACGGATATCTCGGTCACCGTGAAGTTTGCGGTAACTGGTGAAGTTAATACTTTTTTTCTAGCATGGACTACCACCCCTTGGACCTTACCCGGTAATGTGGCTTTAGCGGTGGGGCCCGAAGTGGATTACGTAAAAATAAAGGTGATGGGTAGCGGGGAGAATTTTATTTTAGCCAAAGCTCGTTTAGCCGTGATTAAAGAGGATTATGCGATTGTGGAGGAATTTAAGGGGGAGAAAATTATTGGCCAAGCCTATAAACCAGTTTTTGATTATTATAATAATAAGGAAACAAAAAATATTGAGAATGCTTTTAAAGTGTACGGTGCTTCATTTGTTACCATGGAGGACGGAACCGGTATTGTGCACATTGCTGCTTTTGGGGAGGATGATATGACTTTAATTAAAGAGAAAAATCTTCCTTTTATTCAGAACGTCGGAACTGACGGAAGATTTAAATCTGAAGTTAGAGATTTTGCTGGGCAGAAAGTTAAACCTAAGGAAGATCATCAAGAGATGGATATTAAAATTATAAAATATTTAGCCGGTAAGGGTACTTTATATTCTAAGGAAAAAATTATTCACTCCTATCCGCATTGTTGGCGTTGCGATACTCCACTTTTAAATTATGCGGCCTCCTCTTGGTTTGTAGAAGTAACGAAATTTAAAGACAAATTAGTAAAAGCTAATCAGGCTATTAATTGGGTGCCAGCTGATATTAAGGATGGCCGTTTTGGTAAATGGTTGGAAGGAGCACGGGATTGGGCGATTTCTCGTTCACGATATTGGGGCGCACCCTTACCAGTTTGGCGCTGTGATAAATGTGGCGCTAAGGAATTCATCGGCTCAGTGGAAGATATAAAAAATAAAACTGGTGGGAGAAATAATTTTTTTGTTATCCGGCACGGTGAAGCTGATAATAATATTTTAGGAGTAATTAGTTCCGATCCAAAAAAGGGCCATCATTTGACAGAGAAAGGTAAAGAGCAGGTTAAAGAAACAGCCGAAAAATTAAAATCTAAGAAAATTGATGTGATTTATGTTTCGCCATTTATTCGAACCCAGGAAACTGCCAAGATTGTTGCGGACATTTTAAATATTTCGGCTGATAAAATAATCACTGATGATCGTCTGCATGAGGTTTATGCCGGCGAACTTGATGGTAAAACAGATACAGAATATCAGAATTATTTTAAAACTCGGCTGGAGAAATTCACTAAGAATATGCCGGGCGGGGAGAATTATTTGCAGATTAGGAATAGAATGACGGAATTCGTTTATGATACTAATATTAAGAATAAAGATAAAAATATTTTAATCATCGGACATCGAACACCGATTCGGATGATGTTTACCGGGGTGGCTGGTATGTCTCTGGCGGAGGCAGCTGATTTTGGCGGGGAAGGTGAAAGTTTTATAAAAAATTCGGAAGTTAAGGAATTGTTTTTTGCGCCGATTCCACACAATCAGAATTATGAATTGGATTTACATCGGCCTTTTATTGATCAAATAACTTTTCCTTGTGCCGTGTGTCAGAAAGCGGGAATGGAGGAAGGGGAGATGAAACGGGTGACAGAAGTGTTTGATTGTTGGTTTGAATCTGGTTCTATGCCTTTTTCCCAATCTCATTATCCGTTTGAGAATTTAGATAAATTTAATCCTTGCCCGAATGTACTCGGGCGGGCGATTCCAGCATTCAGAAAGCCCATCGGTTTTCCAGCTGAATTTATTGGCGAGGGATTAGATCAAACTCGAGGCTGGTTTTATACTATGCTCATTCTTTCTGTTGCTTTATTTGGCAAGGCTTCCTATAAAAACGTCGTAGTGAATGGTTTGATTTTGGCTACTGATGGTAAGAAGATGTCTAAGAGTCTTAAAAATTACCCTGATCCGATTACAGTGGTGGATAAATATGGGGCAGATGCTTTACGTTATTATTTACTTTCCTCACCAGTCGTAAAGGCTGAAGATTTATGTTTTTCTGAAGTTGGAGTAGATGAAATTGTAAAAAAAGTTTTGAATCGCTTAGATAACGTTCATTCTTTCTATGCTATGTATAGTCAGAATACTTCCGTGCCGGTGAAGAATTTTGTGCCCGTCTCAGAAAATATTTTAGATCAGTGGATTTTGGCACGGATTAACAAACTTATTTTTGAAGTAACTATAGCGACGGATAAATATGAATTAGATCGGGCCGTTAGGCCAATTGAGGATTTTGTGGATGATTTATCCACTTGGTATTTGCGACGTTCGCGAGATAGATTTAAATCAGACAATGTGAAGGATAAGGCTTCAGCTATTGAAACGACTAGATTCGTTTTAGAGGAATTAGCTAAAGTAATCGCGCCGGTCATGCCTTTTTATGCCGATGAGCTTTATCAAAAAGTGAAATCTTTTG
>Ga0268280_1001497_pt1 | contig 15599 bp, 11 predicted proteins | sample saktaG_9_FD_190139 | JGI IMG/M metagenome (GOLD analysis project Ga0268280, IMG submission 190139) | Saline water microbial communities from Sakinaw Lake, British Columbia, Canada - sak_2011_5_24_40m | ecosystem: Environmental > Aquatic > Non-marine Saline and Alkaline > Saline ... | reverse complement strand
CCAGCCTTTGTCAGAAGGTGATCTTGAAATAGGTTTTAAAAGACTGGACTGGATTTTCCAGACCGAATTAGGGATAGGTAACAACCTTATCTTGGATGAAGCTGCTTTGCTAAAGAATATACATTTAATCCAAAAGCATAATGACATTGAAAAGATATCTTCCTTTCAAGGTAGGCATTTTTCAATAGAAATGGAGACGGGTACCGGTAAAACGTATGTATATCTTCGTACTATTTTTGAGCTCTATAAGAAGTACGGTTTTAAAAAATTTGTAATTGTTGTTCCCAGTGTGGCAATTAGAGAAGGTGTCTTAAAAAACCTCGAAATTACTAAAGAACATTTTTTGCATCTTTATAATAATGTTTCGTATGATTATTTTGTCTATGATTCAAAAAAAATTAATCAAGTGCGTCAGTTTGCTGCCAGTAACCATATTCAGATAATGGTGATAAATATCGATGCGTTCAGAAAGACTTTAGAAGAGAAGGATGAAGGAAAAAAGAGCAACATTATCCACAGAGAAAGTGATAAATTGTCAGGTAGAAAGCCTATTGAGTTTATCCGGGCAACGCACCCGATAGTCATTATAGATGAGCCTCAAAGTGTTGATAATACCCCAAAGGCAAAAGAGGCTATTGAAACTTTAAATCCGCTTTGCACTATGCGTTATTCTGCTACACATAGAAACCCTTATAATCTACTTTATAAACTTGATCCTATTAAGGCCTATGATATGCGCTTGGTAAAACGAATTGAAGTTGCATCGGTTTTGAGTGAAGAATATTTTAATGAACCTTTTATTCGATTTAGAGCTGTTGATAATCAAAACGGAATCAGGGCTAAATTATCTATACATGTGGATTCGTCAAGCGGTCCGAAACTTAAAAATGTGACAGTTAGATCAGGAGATGATTTATTTGTCAGATCAAATGAGCGGGAAAATTATCGAAATGGCTATGTTATCAACGAGATTAATGCCGAACCGGGTAATGAATATATTTCATTTACCAACGGTAAGACCCTCAGTCTAGGGCAAAGTCAGGGTGGTTTAACTGATGATATTATGAAAGTTCAGGTTAGAAATGCTATTCAAGAGCATTTGGAGAAGGAGCTAAAGGTTAAGGACAAGGGAATTAAAGTTCTTTCATTATTTTTTGTTGATAGAGTAGCGAATTACCGCTCTTATGATGAGCAAGGCAATTCGGTAAAAGGGAAAATAGCTTTGTGGTTTGAGGAGTATTTTAATGAGTTAATCCAAAAACCGCGTTATAAGGATTTGCTAAAATTCCCGCTGGAAAAGCTTCACGATGGTTATTTTTCTGCTGATAAAAGAGGCATTTTGAAGGATACTTCAGGCAGTACTCAAGCAGATGAAGATGTTTACAATAAAATTATGAAAAATAAGGAACAGTTACTATCTTTAGATGAGCCGCTACGTTTTATTTTTAGCCACTCTGCTTTACGAGAAGGGTGGGACAACCCCAATGTTTTTCAGATATGTACACTCAATGAAACAAAATCAGAAATGAAAAAGAGACAGGAAATCGGGCGGGGGCTTAGGTTACCGGTTAACCAGCAAGGAGAGCGAATATTCGATGAGACAATTAATCGTCTTACCGTTATTGCCAATGAAAGCTATGAGGATTTTGCCAAAAAGCTACAGATTGAGATAGAGGAAGATTTTAATATCCACTTTGGGGCTGTGAGTAAAAATTCCTTTGCAAAAATTATACAAGTTGTTAATGATCAAGAAACGACATTAGGAGACGAAAAATCGCAAAAGATCTGGGAAGAACTAAAACAGCAGGGGCATATTGATGAGGACGGCCAAATTCAGCCTAAATTTAATCCTTCGGATAAATACTTTGAAATTAAACTTAGCCCGGAATTTCAAGATGTAAAACACCAGGTTATTGATATCGTTCAAAGTTATTTATTTTCTGAACATGTTGTTAATAGGAATAATCGAAAAACTTTGAAAATAAATAAAATGATATATCTTGATGATGAGTTTAAGAAGCTTTGGGATAAAATCAAACCCAAAACAACATATTCAGTGGAGTATGACACGGATGTTTTAATTGAAAAAGCTTCAAAAGCCATAAGAGAAATGGACCGGATAGAAAAGGTCAAAATTGTCTACAGAAAAGCAGAAGTGGACATTCAAGAAAAAGGCATTGTAACTAAAGAGTTAAGAGTTCAGGAGACTACAGCCTCTTATGGTGGGGATAAAGTAAATTTACCGGACATTCTTACCTATTTGCAGAAAGAAACAGAGCTTACCAGAAATACACTAGTGCGAATATTGATAAATTCCGGTAGAATCGAAGAATTTCTTTTAAATCCTCAGAAGTTTATGGATTCAGTAGCTCGATTAATAAAAAGTGAGCTTCATAAATTAGTTGTGGATGGCATTAAATATGAGAAGATAGCCGGACAGGAATATGAGATGAGGTTATTTGAGGAAACAGAAATTATAAGCTATTTAAACAATCTAATTGAAGTTAATAAATCAGTATATGACGCCATTGAATACGATTCCGAAATTGAAAAACGGTTTGCCGAAAGCTTGGATATGCGCGATGACATAAAATTATTCGTAAAGCTTCCTTCATGGTTTAAGATTGACACACCTATAGGAACATATAATCCTGATTGGGCTATAGTTAAGCACGAAGATGATACGCTTTATCTTGTAAGAGAAACGAAGGGTATTAAAGATTTTGAAAAACTAAGAAATATTGAGGCAGATAAAATTAGATGTGCTAAAAGGCATTTTCGGGAGCTGCAGGTTGATTTTAAAACGGTAGTTGAGGCGAATGAAGTTTAGTAAAATGTCACGTGGACGGTTCTTTTGACAATATAATGTGATAGAGATAGCTGTAATAGCTCAATAATTAGGTAATTTTTTCACAAAAAAGAAGGATTTTTAAAAGTTATGTAGTATACCTAATATATAATACGTGATATATTTCACTTAAATAAATTTAATATTGTAACCTGTATGAAGGTAACGGGAGAGACCTTTTCTTTCCATCATAAAAGAAAAGGAGCCGATGAGGTAAGATACCAAAAGTATTGAAACTTTCAGGCAAAAGAACCGTTACCGGACAGAACTCTGGAGAGCTTTATACAAAAAAGCACCGAAGGGGCAATTCCTAATCTTTAGGTAAACCCATACAGAGTTTACTAAAAGAACTATCTCCTAATTTCTTAGGAAGAATCTTTCAGGTAAAAGGACAGAGTAAGAGAGTAATATCATTATTTTCTTATTCTGTCCTTTTTGTTGTTATCATGCTTTAAAAAATTGTAATATTTCCATTATGTCAAATATTGAGACATAAACCTAAAAGTTAATATTTTTGACAATAATTGAGAGTTAATCTCAAAATAGATTTCTATTTACTTTTACAAGGAGGGATTTATGAAACTTTTAAAAATCATTAACCTCACTACACAAACTGAAATAAGTAAATTCTATAACGTATTAACAGCAATTATTTCCGAAATTGATGAATCAATCAATCTGGATAAAAGTACTGATGCAGAGCATTTTGTGAGAACCTTTAATAGACCGGAGATTTATGAGAAATACCAATCAGAATTACAAAAATCAATACAAAATGATGTTTTTTTAGATATTCTTTCTGATATCATCGTCAGAGATGGAAACTGCATTATGTCACGGGACTGGTTCAAAATTCTGGTTGGAAAAGAGATCAAATCGATAAAAGAAAGAATGAAATTTTTTCAAGAAATACTAGAAAGCAAAAATAGGGATACTGAGTCAAAAAGAATTAGAGATTACCAGATTTTTCTCAATTGCACTAAAACAGCATTCAATAATGATATATCTATGAGCAATGAAGCCAGAATCTCTTCAGATGAATGGACTATTTTATTTACTTTGAAGAATGAATTGGACCTTTCCAGTGATGAATATCGAACATTATTATATTTAGCCATAGGAAACTGTGAATTAGAAAAGTATGATATAGACGAATCGATTAAGAAATTAAGAGATAGTGGTATTGGTTTTTTCAAAAAGAGCTGGCAAAACATCTATATCCCGGATGAAATCATTAATATGTTAAGGGAAATTAAGGGGATTGATTTGGCAGAAAAATATACTCGTAGAATCGTTAAATGCCTTGATGATAAACAGATTAATAAAATAAAAAAGAATCATGGGATTAAAGAAATGGAAAGATATGAAAAAATTGAATCAATTATCAAAAAAGGTATAAGTGTTAGAAAAATTTTAGGTGATGAGATATTCAATGAGGATACAAAAGAAAATGAAAAGAAGAAAATTTTATATGACATTATCGAAAACAAATTAGAAATACATCTCGCTTCCTATGGTAAGACGGTAGATGAAAGAATTGATCATTTAATTGATTATTTTAAAAGTTTGGATAAAGATAACAATATTGGTATCTCACGAGATGGCTTTGAAAGGATGTTGCTTGACTTAAGGAAGATAAATAATTTAGAGAAACTAATAAGGACTGAATTCGAGATTGAACAAAAAGTGGAGTTAAACAATGAAACTTTATTAGATTATAATATACGGCCCAAAGACATTCTTGATCTTATACCTTTAGATGATCTCAAATCTTTCTGCATTGATAGAAATATCTCTTATAAGGGGAAAAATATCATCAACTGCATATTATCCAGTTACCGTGAGTCCGAGAATATCTATATTGAGAATTATGTATTAATCGCCAATAATGATCTCAATGGCTTAAAAAACAATGGGATTGAAATAAAATCACAGGACATTGGTTTGGCATTCGAAAATACTACTAAGGCAATTTTTAAACGTTTGAGCTTGAATGTCAATGAAGAATTGAAAAAAAGGATCAATTCAAAAATTGATAAAGCAGATATTATTTTGGATTTAGGTAATCAAGAGATAATTATTATAGAGTGTAAATCTTCAAAAAAAGAATATTCTAAATTTACCAGCGTAATCAGGCAAGTCAAATCTTATGCCCAATTATATAGCAGGAATGGTTTTAATATTAAAGGAATCATCATTGTTTCCGGTTGTTTTACTGATGATTTTATTCATGAATGTAATACTTTTTATGACTTACAAGTAACCCTTATTAAAGCCCAAACTCTGGTTAATATCTATGAAGAGTTTAAGCAATCTAAACTGAATGTATTTCCGGTCACACTTTTTAGACATGGATTACTTCAAGAAGATGTGATTGTAAAAGCTTTAAAGAAATAGCGTAGTAGGAGGAAGATTATACCAAGCCCACAATTCGGTAACTTTTTCTAGCTTTTCGTAAGATTTTTATAAATCCAGAGACTCATAATTTTAGATTATTTTATTTTGGAGGTGTATTTATGAACGCTAATGATATTGCGATTTATAAACGATTAACCGAACTATACAATAGCACTAATCAAACCGTTAAAAACCTTCCCCTTAATAATGATACTAAATATGCTTTGTTTAGTGATTTGCATTTGGGAGATGGTGGAAAATCGGATATTTTCGTTCACAATAAAAATACAATGGTATTTGCACTAGAATATTATAAAAAGAATGGATATTCGATTATCTTATTGGGAGATATTGAGGAATTGTGGCAATTTAATTTTATTGAAATACATGAGTATTATGATAAAAGTATCTATGAACTATTAAGAAGTTTTAAAGGTAATAAAGTTCATCGTATATTTGGGAATCATGATATAGATTGGAAAAGACCACCAACCGATCCAATCCTATTTAACAAGAATATTCAACATGGAGCCCCTGAAGCTATCAAGCTAGGTGATGACATATTTCTAGTCCATGGTCACCAAGGAGATAAAACATGCGATAGAAAAACTTGGGAGAGTAGATATTGGGCTCACAAGGGAGAACCCTATGTGCCTATAGGAAAAGTATTTGGTGTTTCAAGTCGCTTAGCAACAAAATCGCAAATTCCCGAAAATCGTGAGAAATTGTATTATGACTGGGCAATAGAGAATGAAGTTTTTCTTATTTGCGGACATACACATAATGCCATTTTTGCATCTCGATTATACTATTGGTGGTTAAAAGAACAAATTATAGAAAAAGAAAAAGAACTAAAAAAATGTTCTAAAGATAAAGTTAAAATTTGGGAATTATGTAAAGAAATTAAAAAACTCAATAATGATTTACATACTGAAGAAAGAATGGGGAGACATTCCAATCAGTTATCAACTACCGGATTACCATTACCTTGTTACTTTAACACAGGGTGTGGGCATTTTAGAGATGGTATAACAAATATTGAAATTGAAGGAGACAAAATAAGATTAATTAAATGGTGGAGAGCTGAATCCTTGCCCTCAGAAAAACGAAGAGAAGAACTTTGGAAAGAGGAAAGTTTGTCCGAACTTAGAAAGAAATTCAAAATGAAATCCGTATAAAATATCTAGCATATAAAGCAAAGCAAAAAGCCATCGAAAAGATATTAGATAATTTAGTTATGTAGTAACATTTAAAATAACTATATCTCAAAATGAAAGAACATCAGGGTCTAGGAAAATGTGGGAGGTTAGGCTTCACAATTTCACAAAATATACAACAAAAATAGGAAAATGTTAAGTTGCGAAACCGACTTTTAATCCAGTTTGCTTTAATTGTTGAGTGGATCGAAAAGTAAAACAAAAAGTACGCGCATCCTTAGAAGAAATGGACGATCATTCTGACGCACTAATCTAAAGGTATTTCGGATGAAAGGAGACATTATATGGCAAGAATACACGAATTAAAAATTAATAATTTTAGAGGGATAAAAACCTTTTCGGAAAAGTTCGGCAAGAATTTTATTATGCTTTACAATTTCCGGAATCCTTGTATTAAAAGAGTAGGGGATTTTAAATAAGTTTTTTAAAAAAGAGGGTTTTTAAAAGATATGTCGTATTATAAATATGGAAGATTTCAAAAAGTGAAGCCATGCTTTTAAATAATAATGAGGACTAATATGAAAATGGAAATTGTATTTAAAATTTTTTGGACATTAGTTTTAATTATTGTTTTTGTTTGTTCAATAAATTGGATTTGGACTCACCAAATAGACGTAAAAGAAACAATCCTTGGTTTTTTTAAAAAAGAAGTCGAGAGACCAGTTGATTGGATTGCAACAAGAGATGAGAACGCTATCTATCAAAATGGTGAAATCGTTGGCAATGTCACAGCAAAAGTAGATGAAACTGAAGATAAATTAATTTTTCATGAAATTTGCAATACATCAGAGCTTAATCGAGAGTTACCATTTGAATATGGGAGAGAAAAACTTCAGATTATTGAAATTGGTTCAATTACTGAACAAAAAATTATTGTTACAAGTAGAGGATCTGAAATTAAATACAATATTATGGAAAATGTAGTTTGCCAAAGAGTTAAATAGTTTTTAAGATTCAAAGGAGTGTTTTAGCTTTAATTTAAAATTAAAGATATAAAAAATAAGAAAAAGAAATGTTCCAAATTTAAAAGAAGGAGTATAAAAATGTTTAAGGATATTAAGGATTTCTTTTGGACATATCAAAGTCTCTTTGATATGTCCAAACGGAGAAGATGCGAAACCTGAAAGAGAAAAATTTAGATTATATAGTAAGCTCTATATTTTAACTAATAGAGTAGATAAAAGTATAAAAAGTCTCAATAAAAAGATTAACGATTTAACAAAAAGGGTAGAATTATTAGAAAAAAGGGTAGAGTAGGAAAAACTGCTTCCAAACGATTTAGGCAACATGTTTCGGAAGGATTATTAAGAGAATGAATATAGACAAATTTCTTTTACATTTAATAATACTACTTATTCCAGGGTTTTTTGGGGTAGTAATTAGCAGAAGGTATAAGAGTATTGGTAAATCCAAAAAGATCCTTGATAATTGGTTTGATATAATAGAAATAATCGCCTATACAGTTTTAAGCTGCCTTGTTTACGATCTTGTGGTTAGTATTATTAATAACTATTCAAAATTTGATATTGAATTCGTTTTCTTTAAAATCACTTCAGAAGATCAGATATTTAGCAATGCACAGTTTTTATTTTTAACAATAATTAATTATGTATTGGGTATTATTAGTGCTTATTTTTATAATTACAAATTAGCATATAAATTTGGTAGATTGATAAAAATAACTAAGCATTTTGGTGAAGAAGATGTGTGGTCATTCTTTAATAGTACTAAAGATATAGACTATATATATCTTAGAGATCACAAAACAGGTTTATCCTACTATGGCTTCATTGAGCTCTTCTCTGATTCAGGAGAGAAAAGAGAGATTGTTCTCGGTGATGTATCTGTTTATCAAACTGATGGAGGATTGTATCTATACAATGTGCCAAAAGTCTATTTGTCAAGAGACGAATATGATATAACAATTGAGTTACCAATCGAAAATGATGAAAAGAAAGAGGAACAAAATGAGTAATGGCAGGAGAAAACCATTAAACGAAGGTACAGTAAAAAAAGGCGGACAGAATCCGCCACCATCAAGGCCCAAACCAATGACGCCACCTCCCTCGCAGACACCAAAAAAAACTGAACTACGGCGCCTAACAAGATTGTTAAAGAAAATAGGGGCACTATTTTTTTAAGAGAAAAATTGACAAAAAGAATATTTCTTTTAGAAAGTATGAATTCCATATGAATTCCAGTAATGTTTGTACCATCTCAATAATCCGTAACATTTTCTATCTTTTTATAAAGTTCTAAAATCGTTCTGCCTGGGAATCTTGGCTTTTCAAGCCCTTCGATATTTTGCTGGGGGGTTTTTATTTAAAATTTGGTAATTGGCCAAAATATTTGTAAATGGCAAGGTAAAAATCCATGGAAGCAATTCATAAAAATGATTTATCTGCATATCTAAGTGACTGGAAAATGAAGATGGAAACGATGAATAAATCGTCCAAGATTGACAAAAATAAACCACAACCTATTCCTGAAACCTTTCAAGCAATATCCACCCAAACTACTGATTTATGGATCGTACTCAGGTATTTGGATTCGAAGTTAAAAATCCTTGAAAATAATAAGTTGTCCTTTTGGAAATGGTAAACTAAAATGCACCTAGGGCGGAAAATAAAAATGCACCTTTTAAAAGAAACAGTTCTTTACTATAGTTTGAATAAGGAGAATAAAATGTCATCAAAAAAAACTTATAGTTATGAAGAAGCTAAATCTATCGGAGAAAAACTTGGAATAAAATGGAATAAATTTGATATTGAACAATTTAGAATGGGAATGGACGTTGAACTTGAGCATGGGAAGATAAATGAATTAACCAATGTAACAAATGATGATCCACTTTTTACTGGCAAAATTGCACTTGCGCATCTTAATGAATTTTCTGATTATTATGATAGATTAGAAAATATGGAAAAGGAAGCTGAAAAATATTGGGACAATAAAGAATAATAAATATTATTATTACTTCCTTTGTATAACAAAGTTTTGAGGAAATTGAATAAATAGATACATCCCATTTCTTAGACAATTGATATTTTACCCTTAATCTACAAGGGAAGGTGTGCCCGCTCAATAATTCGGTTACTTTTAGCGGAAAACCTATAAGACCTGAGGAGTTTTTTAACCAGATAGTCGAGGCCTTAGGTATTATTATAGATAGGCGTTCTAAAGGAAGACCTAGTAAAATGGAAAATTAAACCATAGTAAAAAAAATAGGATGTGTTCCTATTTTTACTAATTTTGGCAGGATAAAAGCAGTATTGTATGTATTAGGATATTTGCGACTATGGGGCTAATGCCCCTCCGATCCAAATTGCCTATTATTATGGTTTTTGCCTTCGGATAAGTTGCACCAATTATGGTAACTCCGCAAAAAATGACTGGAATGTTGTACGATAGGTGGAATCCCTTGCTAATTTGGGCCTATAGCGGCATCGTATCGCTACAGTTATTAAGGTTTTTGAAAGTGAGTTGAATGTTTTGGAGTTTCATGTTAGGGAAAAAACGAGTGAAGATATAAAATGGATTGCCTTATATCTTAAGGAGAATTGGGGTTCAGACAAAATTGTAAGCAGAAATAGAATCCATAATGCTGTGGAGCTTCCAGGTTTTATTGCAGAGCAAAAAAATAAACCTGTTGGAATTATACTATACAACGTTGAAAATAACCAATGTGAAGTTGTTCTTTTGGAAAGTTTTATTGAAAAGAAAGGTATTGGGTCAACTTTAATTGGGCATGTAAAGGAAATTGCAGTATTTAAAGGATGTAAACGTCTTTGGCTAATAACAACAAATGACAATTTAGCTGCTATACGTTTTTATCAACTGAGAGGTTATTCGCTGGTGGCTATTTATAGAAATGCCTTAGAACAATCAAGAAAGCTAAAACCAGAGATCCCGTTTACAGGAATTGATGGAATACCTTTAAGGGATGAGATTGAACTAGAGTTATTGTTAGAATAGAAAAAATGACGTCGGAGATACCCAGCGTTAGTTGGTGTTTAATAATTAAAATAAATACACATCCCATTTTCTTAGACAATTAATATTTTACTTTTAAATTAGATAAATAGGGCAGGGGTGCCAGGTCAATAATTCGGTAACTTTTAGCGGACAACCTATGATAGGACCTGAGCAGTTTCTTAACCGGATGGTTGAGGCTTTAGGTATTATTATAGATAGATGTTTTAAAGGAAGAATTCGCAAAATGGAAAGCTATACCAATAGGATGTACCCCCATATAAATATTTTTGGTAAAAAGAAGGTTTTTTAAAACTTAAGAATCATGGGGGACATTCTTCTTTTGTATTCCCACACTTATGCATGGCGAAAAGTAAAGTGTGTCCCCCTTTTATAAAATAAAACTTTCCGTAAAAAGAAGGATTTTCTAAACTTATGTCGTATACTTAATATAATGCGTGAAATATTTCACGTAAATAAGTATTTTGCATTCGATAAATTTATCAAACTAAATATTGTAACCTGTATGAAGGTAACAGGAGAGACCTTTTCTTTTCAAAAAAAAGAAAAGGAGCCGAAGAGGCAAGATACCAAAAGTATCTAAACTTTCAGGCAAAAGGACTGTTGCCGGACAGAACTCTGGAGAGCTTTATACAAAAAGGCACCGACGGGGCAACTCCTAATCTTTAGGAAAACCCTTACAGAGTTAACTAAAAGAATTATTTCCTAATTTCTTAGGAAGAATCTTTCAGGTAAAAGGACAGAGTAAGAAGGTAATATAATTATTGTCTTATTTTGTCTTTTTATTTTCCTAGAGCATCTATGTGTTAACTTTATTATTTTTATTGTATTAGAATTGAATGGTTTTTACACTTATATAATATGGTTAAATAAATTTGAATTGCATTTGTTCAACAATAAAGACCCTATTAATTTATCTATTAAAAAGGCATTGCTAAAGAGACGTGTTTAGGAAATTCATAAGCACGGCTCAATGAGGGGAGTTAAATAATCAAAGGAGGTTACAAGAGATGTCTACTAGAAAACCAACAAGAATACTCTTGATGATATTTTTTCTTACAATATTGATTTTTGTAATTACTTATTCTTTTGCACAGGAAGTTACTACAAATATTATAGAAGACCAAAACATTGAAGAACTGCAAAAAAATGTCAAAGATGAAAATACAGATAAAATCGAGAAGCTAACTGAAGACATTCAAGACTTAAAGACACAAAATGCAGTATTGACGAAAACGTTTGATACATTAATTATATACTTAAGCATTTTTGGAGGTATAATTTCAATCATTTTAATATTTGGGACAATTACTTCCGGAATAAGTTGGAATACGGATAGAAAGAGGTCAAATGAGACTTATTCTTCGGCTCTTAAAAAAGAGCGAGTATCTACTGAAAGAGATAGAAGCCTCTTTTCTCAATCAGTGGAAACATTAACTTTAGTTAACGAAACATTAGGATTAGCAAAAGAAGCAAGCGAACGTGCTTATAAGGCAATTCAGGAGAAACTAAACAAGAAACATAAGACATTAGAAAAAGAAGCCATTGACCTGCTTGAAGAATCAAAAGCATACAAGAACTTTAAAGTATTGGTTGAGAACTCAACCGTTAGGTCTAACTTACTTATACTTGCTTCAGAAATTATGTCGTTACAGACTAATCTAGGCATGTTGGAGAAGGAACCGGATCTACTTCCTCACTGTTGCTTTATAAGAGGAATGGAATTTCATCTAAACCAACATTTCAAATCTGCAATAGACTATTGGAAGCTAGCAAAAGACCATGAAAATATTCCAAACCCTTTGCGAATCATTTCTGTATATTGGATTGGATATGAACAAAACAACTTAGCAAAATATGAGGACGCAGCTTTGAACTTTAAACTTGCTTCGGACTTTGCAACAGGGGCAATGAAATACGAGCTTAAAAGAATAACAATTGAATCAAAGTTCTTTGACTCCTCTAAATTCACTTCAGAACAAATTCTACCTGAGATAAAATCGTTATATGATGATATTAAAAATGAAATCGATAGTGAAGAATTCAAAGCAGTCAAAAGTAACGTAGGGTTGACACTAGGTAACATTTATTATCAGTTGGGTAGAGAACTCTCTGAAAGCAACAGTAAAAAATCCATTGAATATTACAAAGAAGCAAAAAAAACTTTTTATAAAACACCAATTAAAAACAAATGGATTTGGTTTGGTTACGGTGAGTCTTGTTACAAGTTAGGAGACTATCAGACAGCAGAAAATATCCTATCAGAAAAAGTAAAGAATGAAGCAGAATTCGAATATTCAACAAGACTTGAACCAAGAACAAAAGTTTTAGGTCAAACAACTGTCTTAATTTGTTCAATGAGAATAAAAAAATTCCAAAGTAATGTAGACACAACCTACGGCCTTATTAAAACAATTTTGGGTAGTGTTGACGAAAGGTTAACTATTTATTCACAGCTTCAGAGTAGAAATGTTCTCAAGAAACAATTCCTTGTGGACTTAGAAAAACTGATGGAGGAGTACAGAACCCTCAAATAATATTTCATGTAGTATCAAGGGGACAGTTGTACTAGCTCAATAATTCGGCAACTTTTAACGGAAGATCTATATTATCTGAGGAGTTTCTTAATCAGATAGTTGAGGATTTAGATATTATTATAGATAGACGTCCTAAAGGAAGGCTTCGTAAAATGGAAAGCTAAAACATATAAAAAATAGGATGTGTCAGCATTTTTATTAAAAAAATTGAGGGGGAAGAGGAAAAGTGATATTGCAAGACCTGACCCTATAAGACCTTTGCCTACCATAGGAAAAGAGTATGAAAAAAATATTTAAATATGGCCTAGCTTTTATAAAGAATAACAAAATATTACTTTGTAAACCATTTGCTTTCGAGCAACTAATTTTACCAGGTGGAATCAAAGAAGGAAAAGAAAATCACATCTCATGTTTAAAAAGAGAGGTTACAGAAGAACTTGGAAGTAAGGCTGTTTTAGATGTTAATTCATTAATTTATCTTGGAAATTTTGTGGATTCAGCGGCAGGGAAGAAAAATACTTTAGTTGAAATAGAGTTATATTTAGGAAAAGTAAATGGTCCTATTAAATCTTCTAGTGAAATAAAAGAATTGATATGGTTTTCTGTAATCGACAAAAAAGATGTTTTATCTCCCATTATAAAAAATAATATTTTACCTGAATTGATAAATAAAGGATATCTTTCGTGAAGTTAAACAGGATATGTGCTGACCCTGGACATCGACTATACCTTAATTTAACTAAAGGACTAATAGTTCTATAAGGTTCAAAAATGAAATTCAAATTTAAAGAGAATTTATCTAACTATATACAAGGGGTTGAAAAATGTGATAAAGAAAATTCCTGATTTAGATGGCTATATTAATGAAAGTGCTGAGTACTTGATAGAAAAAATAAATGATGATTATGGATGGGGATTGAATATTGAAAAAGGAATGCAAGCATCTTCTATCGTAAATACCGCTGAAGCCTTATTTGTAATAATGCATAGTAAGATTAAATTTCAATATACTGGAAAAACACGAAAATTTTTACTAAAAGCATTAGAAAGTCATCCAAAAGAAAGAGGATGCAGGACGAGATATTTTTCATTTGGTTTATTCGGTTTATACGAACTTGGATTTAAAGACACTCCTATAATAGAGAAATATATAACGGAATTAGAAAATTTGGTTATTGGTGACTTTGGTTGGCCAGAGGAAACAAGCGAAAAAAAGATTAATCTTTTCGAAACTCTAATGGTTACTATAGCTATAACTCAATATCGAGGTTCAGAATATTTGAATAAAAAATTTCCAAAATGGAAACAAACAATAGTAGGTTTGAGAAATCAAGAAGGACTCTGGGGCTTTTGTGATAAAGGTGACACCTCAGTTGCTGCTGTTAGCTATGTTAATTTAATTTATTCAATAATGGATTCTAAAAATTCTTTAATTAGCGAAATGAGAGAATCATTATGCGCTAAAATAAAGGAATTGCTCTATAATGATAAATTATTAGAAATCCAGCCTATTCATGGAACTGATTGGCATCATTATACATATGCTTGGGGTATAAAATCACTGTTATATTCAAAACCAATCATTGATGATCAAATTGAAGAATTGCTTGTTTTTTCACTAAATAAAATATCGAATTTATTTAAAAGGAACTATGGATTCACTGAGCCATATAAAAATCTATGTAATGTTAGGTCAATATTTAACAATGTAATTGCATTATGTGCAATTAAAAATTATTTTGATTTATCACACTATTTATATCTATCTAAAGGGAGGTATGAGATAGATCCGAAGAAAATATTTATTGTTCACGGAAGTGATAACGAATCAAAACTAGAATTGGCAAGGTTTTTAGAAAGAATCGGGCTTGAGCCAATTATTTTACATGAACAACCAGATATAGGTAGTACAATAATTGAAAAGCTAGAGCGATATTCTGATGTAGGTTTTTGTTTTGTATTGCTGACACCAGATGATGTTGGATATAAAAAGGATGCCTCTCAAAAAAAACAATGTAGGGCAAGACAAAATGTAATATTTGAAATGGGTCTCTTTACAGGAAAGTTAGGTAGAAGTAGAGTTCGTTGTTTATATAAGGGAGAATTAGAGTTGCCCTCAGATTATCACGGGATTATCTATTTGAAATATAATGAGAGTATAAAGGAAAAAGAAGTAGATATAATAAAAGAACTAAGTGCATCGGGGTATAAAATAAATATAAAGTAATTTAGCAGACAACAACACATACCACAGCATAGAGGTTTCAAGCCGTATATCTTGATCTCGACTTAGAAAATCCAAAATTATTATACATCCTTTGCACAAATAGATATTTTATAATTAGTACAAAATACATTCACAAAGAGGTAATTTTATTGCTAAAATTGAGAGAAACGAGTCCATTTAAAGTTGATAAATTTGAAGACAATAGAAATGCTTATGCTCTTCGAAAAGAAATAGAAAAATGTATTCAATATTTATGCGTATACCGGAGTATCCGGACGGCAATTCCGAAGGCATCCGGACATTAAACCGGTAACATCCGGACACCTTATCGATTCAATTTTTATTAACATTATTCTTAATCAATAATTATCATTTAGTTC
>Ga0268280_1001496_pt1 | contig 15601 bp, 7 predicted proteins | sample saktaG_9_FD_190139 | JGI IMG/M metagenome (GOLD analysis project Ga0268280, IMG submission 190139) | Saline water microbial communities from Sakinaw Lake, British Columbia, Canada - sak_2011_5_24_40m | ecosystem: Environmental > Aquatic > Non-marine Saline and Alkaline > Saline ... | reverse complement strand
GTTTTTCTCTGGTGGCGATTGAACAGTTGGAAGGCATCGCGGCGCATATCGGCGAGATGCTCATGCGCAAACAGGCGGAAGAGCAGGTCCGTGTGCTGTTGGAGGAAAGCACCCAAGCCCGGCTGACCTTGTTGGGCATCCTCGAGGATCAGACCCGGACCGAGGCCGATCTCAAACGCTTGGCGACGGCGATCGAGCAGGCCGCCGAGGTCGTTGTGGTGATGGATGTGCGCGGGCTGATTCAGTACGTCAATCCGGCCTTCGAAGCGGTGACGGGCTACACCCGCGCGGAGAGCATTGGCCAAGACCCGCGCATGCTGCTCGAGAGCGGCCAGCAGGACGAGGCCTTCTTTCGCACGCTGTGGGAGACCATCAGCAGTGGGAAGACCTGGCAGGGCCGCTTCGTCAATCGCAGGAAGAACGGCGCGTTCTATACCGAAGAGGCCACTATCTCGCCCGTGCGCGACGCGACCGGTCGGATTGCCAACTATGTCGCCGTCAAGCGCGACATCACCGAGGATTTGAGCCTTCAGGCGCAGTTGACCCAAGCCCAGAAAATGGAATCCGCCGGGCGGCTGGCGGGCGGCGTCGCGCACGATTTCAACAACATCCTGCAGACCATTCTGGGCAACGCAGAGTTGGCCGCCGCGCGGACCGACCCGGCCGATCCGATCCGCGCCGACTTGGAGGAAATTCAAGGCGCGAGCCGGCGCGCCGCCGACCTTACCCGCCAATTGCTGGCCTTCGCCAGCAAGCAGACCATCGCGCCCCGGACGCTTAACCTGAACGACGCCGTGGAAGGCATGCTCAAGATGTTGCGCCGCCTCATCGCCGAGAATATCGAGCTGGTCTGGGCGCCGCACGTGGGCCTGTGGCCGATCCGCATGGACCCCAGCCAGATTGACCAGATTCTGGCCAATCTGTCCGTCAACGCACGCGACGCCATTGACGGCATCGGCGCCGTGCACATCGCGACGGAGAACACCCGCATGGACGAACTCCAGGCGGCGCAGCATGACGGGTTGCTGCCCGGCGACTACGTCATGTTGACGGTCAGCGACACCGGCTGCGGCATGGACAAGGAGACCCTCAACAAGATTTTCGAGCCGTTCTACACGACCAAGGCGACCGGCAAGGGCACCGGCCTGGGGCTGGCCACCGTGTACGGCATCGTGCGGCAAAACCATGGCCATATCGGCGTCTATAGCGAGCCGGGCCACGGCACGACGTTTCGCATCCACCTGCCCCGGGATATGGACGCCGACGCGACGCATCTCGAGCAGCGTTCGGCGCCACCGGCCGCGCGCGGCTGCGAGACGGTCTTGCTGGTGGAAGACGATGCCGCCATTCTGAACATGAGCAGCCGCATGCTGCGGGAATTGGGCTATACCGTGCTGGCGGCCGGCGCGCCGGAGGCGGCTCTGCACATCGCGCAAGAACACACCGGCGAGCTTCAACTTTTGGTGACCGATGTCATCATGCCCGGCATGAACGGCCGCGCGCTGGCCGAACGGCTGCAGGCACGCTATCCGCAGCTCAAGTGCATGTTCATGTCCGGCTACGCGGCCAGCGTGATTACCCACCACGGCGTGCTGGAGCAGGGCTTTCACTTCCTCGCCAAACCCTTCTCGCGCGACGAGCTGGCGCGCAAGGTGCGCGAGGTGCTGGAGCAAGCGTAGGCAACCGCGCACGCGTGGACACGAGGGTTCAGGGTTTTGGGGTCAGTTTAATGTTTCAGGTTTCAGGTTTCAGGTTTCAGGAAAGAGAGATGACTGAGCGGACGCACATGGACGTGGAAGATCTGGAAGTGTATCGGCGACTCTGCCAGTTGCACATGGAGGTGTGCGATCTGACCCATGGCTGGCCGGCTGAGGAGAAATACGAATTGGGAAGCCAGGTACGACGTTCTTCGAATAGCTCACCGGCTCAGCTGGCAGAGAAAAACGATGATCGGCACGTACGTAACAAGATCGAAGGCGTGAACCGCAGTAGAGGCGAAGCAGGCGAGACAATCCATCATCTGTATATGGCCCTGCTCAAGAGCTATATCTCCAGCCAGACCTACGTGGTTTTTCGCACGCGCTACAAAGAATGTATCCGGATGCTCAACGGCTTGGAGAAGACGCTGGAGCGCAAGCTTCCCGAGTTGGAGCGACGCTGGCACGTGGATGAGGACCTGACACCTGACACCTGACACCTGACACCTGACACCTAATTATGAAAAAGACGAGCACAGCGGAACTCCGCATGGGAAAGAAGCGCTGGGCGCTGGTGGCGCTATTTGCCATTCTGGCCATTGCGGTGTTGAGCACCTGGGGGCTGGCGCGGCGGGTAGATCGCGAACTGCGCCGGACATTGCTGCTCCAGGCGCGGCTGGTGGCGCAGGCGGTGAATGTTGACTGCATCACGGCGCTCACCGGCACGGAGGCCGACCTGGCCTCGCCGGACTACCAGCGGCTCAAACAACAGCTCACCGCCGTCCGTTCGGCCAACCCGCAATGCCGGTTTGTCTATCTCATGGGCCGCGCGACTGGCGACGTGGTGTTTTTCTTCGTGGACAGCGAGCCGACTGGCTCGCAGGACTACTCCCCGCCCGGGCAGGTCTATGACGAGGTCACGGAGGCTCTTCGCCGCGCATTCGATGTCAAGGCCGCAGCCGTCGAAGGCCCGGTCTCCGACCGTTGGGGCACGTGGGTCTCAGCCCTGGTGCCGATCACTGATCCGCACAGCGGCGGTCTCCTCGCCGTGCTGGGCATGGACATTGACGCCCACGATTGGCGCTTGACCATCGCGGCCCGGGCGGCCCTGCCCGCGGGGCTGCTGCTCGTGCTGCTGATCGGCGTGGCCAGTCTATTGGTTGCCGCCCGCCCGGTCTTCCGTCGCGGCGCCGGCAGGCGCGTGGACGCGGCGCCCAAGCCGATCATGCGGCGTTTGCTGCCCTTCCTGGCGTGCATGCTGATTGTGCTGACGGTCGGCGCGGGGGTGCTCCTGTGGCAACAGTATCGGCAGCGGATGTCCAGAGAGATCGCCGCCGATATCGCTGACATTTCCGCCGATCTGCGCACGGCCTTGGATCAGCAGGCCTCTGGCCTGACCGTGGCTGCCCAAACCATCGCCGCCGACGCCGCGGTGCAAAAGGCCCTGCGCGCACACGACGCCAGCCGCCTCCTGGCCGACTGGCGGCCTATGTTTGAGACGCTGCACCGGCAGAACCACCTCACGCATCTCTATTTCTTCGATACCAACCGCATCTGCCTTCTGCGCGTCCACCAGCCCGAGCGACGCGGCGACCGGATCGAGCACTTCACGGCAATCGAGACCGAACGCACCGGCAAGACCGCTTTCGGCATTGAATTGGGGGCGCGGGGCACCTTCACGCTGCGGGTGGTGCAGCCGGTCTTTGAAGGCGGCGTGCTGATCGGCTATGTGGAACTAGGCAAGGAGATCGAGGACGCGCTGCACACGCTGCACGCCCGCTCCGACATCCAACTGGCCGTGGTCATCCGCAAAAAATATCTGAGCCGGCAGCGTTGGGAAGCGGGCATGCGCCTGCTCGGGCAGCAGGCCGACTGGGACCGCCTGCCCCGCAGCGCGGTGATCTACACCTCCCAAGGCCGCCTGCCGGATGCCTTCGCGTCCTGGGCCGACCAGATGGCGGCCACGCACACCCACCGCGAAACCGATCGGGAGATCACCGTCGAGGGGAAGGCCTGGCGGGTATCCGCGACGCCCCTGCAGGATGCGTCGGGCAACGAGGTCGGCGACCTGCTGGTCATGCGCGACATCTCGGCCGAGAAGGCGGCCTTTGCACAACTAATGACCCTCAGTGGCACCGCCTGCGGGGTGGTGCTGGCGCTGCTGTTGGGCTTCATTTATGTCCTGCTGCGCCGCACCGACGCGGGCATTTGCGCCCAGCAGGAGGAACTGCGGGAGAGTGAAGAACGCTTCGCCCAACTTGCCGAACAGAGTGCCACCATCGCCTGGGAAGTGGACGCCCAGGGGCTCTACACCTATGTCAGCCAGGTATCCAAGGCAGTGCTGGGCTATCGCCCGGACGAACTGGTGGGCCGGATGCACTTCTACGACCTGCATCCTGAAGCCGGACGCGAGGCGTTCAAGGAAGCCGCCTTCGCGGTCTTCGCGCGCAAGGAACTGTTCCAGAACCTGGTCAACGCCGCCCAAACCAAAAATGGCCGGCACCTGTGGTTCACCACCAACGGCTTCCCCCTCCTGAACGCCGACGGAACTCTGCGCGGTTACTGCGGCTCCGACACCGACATCACCGCGCGCAAGCGGGCGGAGCAGGCCCTGCGCGAGAGCGAAGAACGCTATCGCATCATTCTGGAGCAGGCGGGCGATGCCATTTTCTTGCACGACACGACGGGCCGGATCCTCGACATAAATCAGAAGACGTGTCAGTGCCTCGGCTATTCCCGGGAGGAATTGCTTTCCAAATTCATTGGGGACATCGATCCCGAGGCAATCCAGGCCAAAAAAAATACGGCCTGGGGCAAGATCCTGGCCGGTGAGCAGGTCACCTTCGAGAGCCACCTGAGGCGCAAGGACGGCCGTGCCATCCCTGTGGAAGTGACCCTTGGCTCGGTGCGCTTGCCTGCCGGCCCGGTCATCATCGGTATCGCGCGGGACATCACCGAGCGGAAGCGAATTGCGGAAGCGCTGCAGCAGGAGCAGATCTTGATGCTGACCCTGATGGACAACCTGCCGGATCATATTTACTTCAAGGACACGGCCAGCCGTTTCCTGCGCGTCAATCCGGCGCTGGCCACTTTGTTTGGTGTGCGCAACCCGGCGGACGTGGTCGGCAAATCGGATGCGGATTTCTTCTCCGCGGAACACGCCCAAGAGGCCTTGATCGTGGAGCAGACCATCATGCGCACCGGCCAGCCAATGCTGGGCATCGAAGAAAAGGAAACGTGGCCCGACGGCCATGAAAGCTGGGTGCTGTCGTCCAAATTGCCGTTGCGCAACCCAGCCGGGAACATCATCGGCACCTGCGGCATCTCCAGCAACATCTCCGCGCGCAAGCACGCGGAGGCGGAAAAGGTGAAACTCGAAACGCAAAACCGGCAACTGCAGAAATCGGAAAGCCTGGGCCGCATGGCCGGGGCCATCGCCCACCACTTCAACAACCAGTTGATGGCGGTGATGGGTAACTTGGAGCTGGTCATGCAAGATCTACCCCAGGGTGCGGAACCGTTCGCGACCCTGAGCGCCGCCATGCAAGCGGCCCGCCAAGCGGCGGAGGTGAGCCGGTTGATGCTGATCTACATCGGGCAAACGCCTGCGGCGCATGCTTTGCTGGATCTGTCCGAGACCTGCCGCCAGAACTTGCCCGTATTGCGTGCCGGTATGCCGGAAAACGTGGTGTTGGAGACCGACTTACCCTCTCCCGGTCCGGCTATCAACGCCAACGCGAACCAGCTAAACCAGATCCTGGCCAACCTGCTCACCAATACCTGGGAGGCCATCGGGGCCGGCGGCGGTGTCATTCATCTGGCCGTCACAACGGTTTCAGCGGCGGACATGCCGGTCGCATACCAGTTCCCCGTCGACTGGCAACCGCAGGAGCAGGCCTATGCCTGCATCGCAGTGGCGGACACGGGCGGCGGGATCGCACACCCAGACATGGAAAAGATAGTGGACCCGTTTTTCTCGACCAAATTCACCGGCCGGGGCTTGGGCTTGTCCGTAGTTATGGGCATTGTACGGGCACACGAGGGGTGCCTCACGGTCGCGAGCGAAGCGGGTCAAGGGAGCACGTTTCGGGTCTTTCTGCCTTTGTCGATCCAGGCGCCGGCAGGCACGCAGAGCCCGGCCACGGAACTTGAGGCGGGCGGCCCGCTTGTGGCAGGCACGATACTGGTGGTTGAAGACGACGAGGCGTTGCGCAAATTGACCACGCGCATGCTCACGCGGCTGGGCATTGCGGTGGTGGTGGCGCAGGATGGCGTCGAGGCGTTGGAACTGTTCCGGCAGCGCCAAGCCGACATCCAGTGCGTGTTGTGCGACTTGACCATGCCACGCATGGACGGCTGGGCGACGCTGACCGCGCTCAGGGCCATCCGCCCCGGCCTGCCGGTGATTCTGGCCAGCGGCTACGACGAGGAGCAGGTTATGGCCGGTGACCATCCCGAACGGCCCCAGGCGTTTCTGGGCAAGCCGTACGAGATGCAGTCGCTGCGCGACGCGATCGCGAAGGCGCTGGGCAGAGAATGATGAATGATGAATTGAAAAACAATGATGAATGATGAATGATGAGTGATGAATGCAGAACAAGAAAAATAATAAATGTTAATTTCTGCGCAGCCACTCATCATTCATCATTCATCATTTCTCTTGAACCCTGTTGAATGTCGAATATCGAACAGGGAATATCGAATTATGAAGGAAAGATCACACAAAGAGAATGAGGAACCCGCGAATGGACGCGCGTGATTTTTTATTACTTTGTTCGCCGCGAACAAAGTATTGGCTACTCCTTGTTGGCTATTGGCTGTTCCGCTGCGCTGCGCAATCTGCCGCGGAAGTCCGGCCACCGGAGCGCGTGACGCTGCAATTAAAATGGACGCATGCCTTCCAGTTTGCCGGCTACTATGCCGCCCTGGAGAAGGGCTATTACCGGGAAGCCGGCCTCGACGTGAAGATTGTCGAGGCCACGCCCGGTGTTGACCCGATCCGGAGCGTGATCGAGGGCCATGCCCAATTCGGGGTCGGCACCAGCAGCCTGCTCCTGGAACGCAACGCCGGCAAGCCGGTCGTGGCGCTGGCCGTTATTTTTCAGCATTCCCCCTACGTGCTGATAGCCCGGTATGAAAACGCCACGCAGGGCATTCACGACCTGATCGGCAAACGCATCATGCTGGAGCCGCAATCCGACGAGATCATGGCCTATCTCAAGGCGGAAGGCATACCTCTCGAGCGCATCACCCGCGTCGAGCACAGCTACGATGTCCAGGATTTGATTAGCGGGCGGGTTGACGCGCTGGCCGGCTACGTGATTAACCAGCCCTACGATCTGGATCGCGCCCGTTTCCAATATCAGATGTATACGCCGCGTTCGGCCGGCATTGATTTCTACGGCGACAACTTGTTCACCACCGAGCAGGAACTGCGCGCGCATCCCGCACGCGTCCAAGCCTTCCGCGCCGCCAGCCTGCGCGGCTGGCAATACGCCATGGAGCACCCGGAAGAAATCGTGGACGTGATCCTCGCCCGCTACTCGCAGCGCCACACCCGCGAATACCATTTGTTCGAGGCCCGCCAGATGCTGCCGCTGTTGCGTCCGGAACTGATTGAGATCGGCTACATGTATCCCGGGCGTTGGCGGCATATCGCCAACACGTACGCCGAGATCGGCATGCTGAAGCCCGACTTTGACCTGACAGGCTTTCTCTATGATCCCCATCCGCCGCCGCCGGACCTGCGCTGGCTGTATCTCTTCATCGGCGTGGCGACCGTGGTGCTCACGTGCGTTTCCGCGCTCGCCGTGTACATTTATCGCATCAATGCGCGCCTGCGCCGGGAGGCGGCTGAGCGCACGCGGGTAGAAGAAGCGCTCCGGGAGAGCGCGGAACGGTATCGCTCCATTCTCAACGCCTCGCCTGACGCTATTTTCATTACGGATGTGAAGGATGGTCGCCACCGTATGGTTTCGCCGGGGGCGGTGAAGATGTTCGGCTTTGATCGGGAGGAGGAGCTGCTGGGACATGTGCTCACCGATTTATTTGTGCCCGAGGACCACGCACGCGCAACGGCGAACGTGGCCCGCGTGCTCCAAGGCAACGGACCAGGTCCGCAGGAATACTGCGGCCTGCGTGTGGACGGCAGCTCCTTTGACTTTGAGGTGAACGGCGAGATTATTCGGGACGCCGCCGGGCAGCCAATCCAAATGGTCTCGATTGCCCGCGACATCAGCGCGCGCAAGCGGGCGGAGCAAGCGGCGAAACGCGCGCAAGTCCTCGGCGACATCATCATCGACAGTATCCCCGGCGCCTTCTACGTGCTCGACGAACACGGCCGCTACACGCGCTGGAACGCCTATCAGCGCGATGAAATCGTCGGCATGCCGGAAGACTTGATGGCGGGGACAAACGCGACCGACACGATTCACCCGGATGACCGCGCGCTGATCCGCTCAAAAATCGCGAATGTCTTGGGCAGCGGCATGCAAGAGACCGTGGAAGGCCGGGTGCTGATGCGCGGTGGGCCGGCATGCAGATGGCTCCTGATGACAGGCCGGCAAATGACGATCGAGGGCCGACCGTTCCTGGTGGGGATTGGGATCGACATCACCGAGCGCAAACAGGCGGAGGAGGCGTTGCGGGCGAGCGAGGAGAAATATCGCGGCCTTTTTGATGAATCCATCGCGGCGGTCTACGTATTTGACAACCAGAAGAACTTCATCAATACCAATCAAGCCGGCGTACATCTGCTGGGCTATGCACGGGCGGAACTGCTGCACCTGCGCATTTCAGACGTGGATGCCGATCCAGCCGTGGTCTTGCCAGCCCACCAACAGCTTTTCTCCGGTCAGCGACTGATCAACTACGAGCACCGGCTGCGACGGAAGGACGGTGCGATCATCACGGTGTTAAACAACTCGAGACCGCTGACGGACCGCGAGGGAACCATCGTTGGCATGCTCAGTACCTTGATCGACATCACCGAGCGCAAGCGGGCAGCGGCCGACCTGCAGAAAATGCAAAAGCTGCAGAGTGTCGGCACGCTGGCGGGCGGCATTGCGCATGATTTCAACAATATCATGATGGGCTTGTTTGGGAATGTCTCCATGGCCAAAGATGAACTTGGCAAGGATCATCCCGGCTACGCGTCCCTTGCAGAAGCGGAAAAGTCGATGAGCCGGGCCGTGCGGCTGACGCAGCAGTTGCTGACCTTCGCCAAGGGCGGTGATCCGGTCAAGGCGGATGTCAGTCTGGGGGCGCTGGTCGAGGAAGTCGCACATTTCGACCTTTCCGGCAGTCCGGTCAAGCTGGTGTATCAGCAGGCTGAGGATCTGTGGCTGGCGGACGTGGACCAGGGGCAGATCCAGCAGGTCGTCTCCAACCTTACCATCAATGCCCGCCAGGCCATGCCCGAGGGCGGACACCTGTATATCACCCTGGAGAACGCGGCCATCCCGGCGGCGGACATTACCGGGCTCCCGCCGGGCAAGTATGTCAGGGTCTGCGTGCGGGATGAGGGCACCGGCATCGAGCCGAAGCATCTCGACCGGATCTTCGACCCCTATTTCACCACCAAGCAGACGGGCAGCGGCTTGGGTTTGGCAACGGCCTATTCCATCATCAAGAGACACGGCGGCCACATCGGCGTTGTCTCGGCGCTGGGCCAAGGAACGACCTTCACGCTCTACCTGCCGGCTTCCGCGTCCCCGCCACAGGCGGAAACCACGCCATCTGCGGCGGCCTGCCCGTCCCCGGCCCGCCCTGCCAACATTCTGGTCATGGATGACGAAAAAATGATCCGCGACATTGTCACAAAAATGCTGCTGCGCTGCGGGTTCTCGGTGGCCACCGCACCCGGCGGCCGGGAGGCCATCGCGATGTACCAGCAGGCGCGCGCGGCCGGCGCGCCGTTTGATGTGGTCATTATGGATCTGACCATCCCCGGCGGCATCGGCGGCAAGGAGGCGATCAAGGATATTCTGGCGCTGGACCCCCAAGCCAGGGTCATTGTTTCCAGCGGCTATGCCGATGATCCGGTGATGGCCAACTATGCCGACTATGGCTTCAAAGGCGTGGCCGCCAAGCCTTACACGCTCGGCAACCTGCAGAAAGTACTGCGGCAGGCCTTGCAGCAATGATGCGTGCTGAATTGAAAAACAATGATGAGTGATGAATGCAGAACAAGAAAAATAATAAATGTTAATTTCTGCGCAGCCACTCATCATTCATCATTCATCACTCATCATTTTCCCTAAATCCCCTCCTTTTGCTATACTATTCACGTGCACCTCTCACTTCCGAAAACGCACTTTCCCACCTTGGGCTTTGCGCTGATCGTCGCGACGCTGACGGCCGTGATCGCGGTCTATTCCTTTACCTATTATTGGCGCATGCGCCAGCGGCTCGAACAGTCACTGGTGCGCGAAGGGCTGACCCTGATCAGCGCGTTCGAGGCCTCCGTCCGCGCCGGCCTGAGTGGCCCGTCCGTCTGGAAAACGCACAAACTGCACGAACTGATCCGTGACACACGCGCGCGCGCCGACCTTGATTTCTTTGCCTTCGTCGATCCTTCCTTGACGGTCTACTGCGCCGACCAGCACGGCGAGCGCAGCTACTACCGCGGCGCGCTCACCTCGCTCTACACGCGCCTGGCCACCCAGCCTTATGATTGGGGCTACGTCAGCCAGCCCGGGAACGCACGCTGCCTGGTCGTGATTAAGCCCTTGTTGCTGGACAACAGCGACCGGATCGGCAAACGCACCTTTCGTTTCTACCAAGTCTTCTTGCGCCGCAGCGGCCGACCACGCACACTGGACGTCATGCTGCCCGGCATTCGCTCGGTCGCCTCAATGCCGCTGGCGATTGTCGGCCTGCCCACCAGCGATGTGGAGGCCATCACACGCCAGGCCATTTTGCATGTGCTCTCGCTCGGCCTGATTCTCTTTTTCCTCAGCTCGTCGCTGGTCTACATCAGCATCAGCATGCAGCAACATCGCAGCACCGCCCTGGCCCTGGCCCAAGCGCGCGCCGACAATCAACGCCTGCTGCAGGGCTTGCGCCGCTCCGATCGCCTGGCCACCCTCGGCCGCATGGCTGCCACCATGGCCCATGAACTGCGCAATCCGCTCAGTTCGATTCGCGGCTTCACCCAGCTCTTTCGCAAACACGCCGCGCTGGCCAACAACGCCAATTTGTGCCAGTACGCCGATCTGGTCATCAGCGAAGTGGACCGGCTCAATTCGGTCATCACCAGCATGCTTGAATTCAGCCGCCCGGTCGAGGCCCACACCCAGGCCAGCGATATTCGCCCGATTATTGAAAACGCCTGCCGGCTGGTGCGCGCCGACGCCACGCATCGCAATATCGCGCTGGTCTCGCATATTCCCCCGCACCTGCCGCGCATTCCGCTCGACCGCAATCTCATGACCCAGGCCCTGCTCAATCTGCTGATCAACGCGATTGACGCCATGCCCAACGGCGGCTCGATGTATGTCGAGGTGCTGTGCGCCACGCCCGACACGCTGCAGCTGACCGTGCGCGACACCGGCAAGGGCATTCCCAAGGAACTCCTCACCCAAATCTTCGAACCGTTCTTCACCACCAAGCCGAAAGGCACCGGCCTCGGCTTGGCCACGGTTGACAATATCATCGCCGAGCACAACGCCACGATTCGGGTCGAAAGCGAGGTGAATAAAGGCACGGCATTTCACATCGAGTTGCCGCTATCACGCGACGAGGTACTATGAGTAAAACAGCCCGCACCGCCTGGATTTTAATCGCCGATGACGAGCTGAGCCACCGCACCATGCTGCGCGCCTGCCTGCAAAATCTGGGCTACAGCACGCTGGAAGTGTCCGACGGCCGGGCCGCCGTCGAGACCGCCAAACGCGAAAAGCCGGCCCTGATCATCATGGACTTGCGCATGCCGGAACTGGATGGCATGGCTGCCTTGAAGGCCATTCGCGTCTTCGATGCGCATGTGCCGGTCTTGATGATGACCGCCCACGGCTCGATTCAGTCGGCCATTGAGGCAATCAAGAACGGCGCCTATGACTACCTCGAAAAACCGGTCGATATTAATGATGTCCAGCACGCCGTCGAAAACGGCCTGCATTTCGGTGATCTCAAGCGCGCCGATGTGCCCGCCCCGTCCGGCGATGTCCTCCAGGCCGCCGTCGGCATGATCTGGAAAAGCCCGCTGATGGCCGATATTCTTGACACCGTCACGCGCGTCGCGCCCAGCGATGCCTCGGTCTTGATCACCGGCGAAAGCGGCACCGGCAAGGAAATCATTGCCGACATGATTCAACGCTTGAGCACGCGCGCCGACAAGCCCTTCATCAAAGTCAACTGCGCGGCGCTGCATGAACAACTGCTCGAATCGGAGCTGTTCGGCCACGAGCGCGGCGCGTTCACCGGCGCCCATGAACAGCGCCGCGGCCGCTTCGAACTGGCGCACCACGGCACCCTGTTCCTGGATGAAATTGGCGACATGGCCCCGACGACCCAGGCCAAAATCCTGCGCGTGCTGCAGTCCGGCACCTTCGAGCGCCTCGGCGCCGTTGACACCATTGCCGTGGATGTGCGCATCGTGGCCGCCACCAATCACGAGCTCAAGCAGGCCATCGAAAAAGGCAGTTTTCGCAAGGATTTGTTTTTCCGCCTGAGCGTCGTGCCAATTCATCTGCCGCCGCTGCGCGACCGGATCGAGGAAATTCCCATGTTGGCCGACCACTTTCTCGCCATGTACGTGCGCAAGAACCGCCGCGCCATTCGCGGCTTCACGCCCGAGGCGACCCAGGCGCTCTTGCGCTATGACTGGCCCGGTAACGTGCGCGAGCTCGAGAATGCAATCGAGCGCGCCGTCATTCTGACGGTCGGCGACATGGTTGCGCCGGACGTCCTGCCGGCCCACATTCGCGGCGAGGCAGCGCCGCACACCGTCAACGGCGAACAACTAACCATGCTCGAACAGGCCGAACGCGACTTGATTGTCCAAGCCATGCTGGCCTGCGGCGGCAATCGCACCAAGGCCGCCGAGCAACTGGGCATGTCGCGCCGCAGCTTGTACAACAAACTCAAGCGCTACGGCCTCGATAATTCATAAGCATCGTTCATCGTTCATCGTTCATCGATTACCGATCACCGATCACTGACGCACTGACGCACCGGCGCACCGACCACCGATCACCGGTTATCGACTTACTCTTTCGCGCGCCGCGGCCGGCCGCGGCGTGGCTTCTTCGGCGCCGCACCGCGCTGTTCATAGCGCGCATACGTCAGCAATAAATCAGCTTCAATATTGTCGGCCTCCAGCGCCAGGCACGCCTCCAGCGCCACGCACGCGCCGGCAAAATCCTGCTGCAACAATTTCACTTCGCCCAAGGCTTGAAAACTGTCGGGCTGCGGCGGCACGCATTGGGTCGCCCGCACCAAGGCGTGTTCGGCATCGTGGTAGCGTTGCATGCGGATATACAACAAACCCAGATTGAAGTGTGCGTCATGCCGGTCGGGCTGCAGCCGCAAACAATGCTTGTGCAACCGCTCCGCTTCCTTGAATTCGCCCAGCTCATGCAGGACGCAGCCGAGATCCGTGTAGGCCTCGGCAAACGCCGGATCGCAGTGAATCGCGCGTTCGAGCAATTCTTTGGCGCGCGCATGGTCACCGTCCAGATAATACGTCCAGGCCAGGCCATCCAACGCCGCCGCGCTGCGCGGCGCGACTTCGACGGCGCGCGCAAAGCATGAGCGCGCCCGCCGGCTGTCGCCGTCGGCGATGTGCTGATTGCCGTTCGCCAGATGCTGTTCCAATGTGCCGCGGGTCGTCATACTCTCCATGATAGCGCGGCGCGCCGTGCTTGTCAAGTCTGCGATCGGCGCCGCGCTTTTCCCAGATCCGGCTGTTTGTTTGTGTTGTTGCTCCCCGCCGAGTTTGCCGCGGCTGCCGGCTTGTTACTGCAAAGTGGGAGCGACCTCCGTGTCGCGAATCTGCTGTATACGCTGCATTCGCCGCACGGAGGCGGCTCCCACATTCTTTGCATGCAGAAACCCCCACGACCCCGCCGCTGGCGGGACTCCAAGCAGCCGAATACCGAGCAAGGGCGCGGCAGCGACAGTCATGTGCAGTCAACCCAACGCGGGTTTCAGCTCGCGTCGCCGAATCCGGGCTTTTGACTTTCGCGGCCGGAATCGCTACAATACCATACTATTGGTAATGCTTGTATGTAACCATTGACGACTATGGGCTTGACCCTCACGGAGAAGATTTTCGCCCGGCATGCGCAGCGCAGCCACGTGGCGCCCGGCGACAACGTCTGGGTGAGCGTGGATGTGCTGATGACCCACGATGTCTGCGGCCCGGGCACGATCGGCGTCTTCGAACGCGAGTTCGGCAAGGACGCCATGGTCTTTGCGCGCGACAAAGTCGTGCTCATTCCCGACCACTACATCTTCACCACGGACACGATGTGCCACCGCAATGTGGACCTCTTGCGCGCGTTCGCGCAGCAGCAGCAGTTGCCGTTTTTCTACGATCCGCAAACCACGGCCTACAAGGGCGTCTGCCATGTGGCCTTGGCGCAGGAAGGCCACTGCCGCCCCGGTGAAATTTTGTTGGGCACCGACTCGCACACCTGCACCGCCGGCGCCTTCGGCGAATTCGCCACCGGGATCGGCAATACTGACGCGGGTTTCGTGCTGGGCACCGGCACGTTATTGCTGAAAGTGCCGGCCAGCATGCGCTTCGTGCTGGACGGCGCGCTGCCGCCGTATCTGATGGCCAAGGATGTGATTCTGCGGATCATTGGTTTGATCGGCGTGGATGGCGCCACCTATCGCGCCATGGAATTTTGCGGAAGCTGCGTCGAGGCCATGACGATGGAAGACCGCATGACCATCTGCAACATGGCGATTGAGGCCGGCGGTAAGAATGGCATCATCGCCGCCGATGCCACCACCCGCACCTATGTTACCGCCCGCACGTCCGTGCCGTTTGTTGAAGAGCGCAGCGATGCCGACGCGCAGTACTTCAGCGAGCATAGCATTGATGTCACCGCGCTCGAGCCGGCCGTCGCCCAGCCGCACTCGCCCGACAAGTATGCGACGGCGCGCGCCGTTGCCGGCACCAAGATTGATCAAGCCTACATCGGCTCGTGCACCGGCGGCAAACTGTCCGATTTCGTGGCCGCCGCGCAAATTCTGGCCGGCCGCACCGTGCGCGTGCCCACCTATCTCGTGCCGGCCACGGTCGAAGTCAAGGACGCCTTGGCGACGACGCGCCACGCCGGCCAGCCCTTGACCAGGATTTTTGAGGAGGCCGGCTGCCTGCCGCTCGCGCCGCCAAGTTGCGCCGCCTGCCTGGGCGGGCCGAGCGACACGTTTGGTCGCGTGACCGGAAACGAAATCGTGATTTCGACCACCAACCGCAATTTCCCCGGGCGGATGGGCTCCACGAGCGCCGGCATCTATCTGGCCTCGCCGTATACCGTGGCCGCCTCGGCCATCCAGGGCGCGATCACCGATCCGCGCGAGTACCTCGCATGATCATCACCGGCGCAGCATTTGTCCTGGGTGACAACATTGACACGGATCAGATCATTCCGGCCCAGTATCTGAATCTGGTGCCGACGATTGCGGCAGAATATCGCGAGCTGGGGCGCCATGCCTTGGCCGGCTTGCCGAACGCCTGCCGGGCGTTTATGCAGCCGGGCGCGTACCAGACCGACTATCCCATTCTCATTGCCGGCCGGAATTTCGGCTGCGGCTCGTCGCGCGAGCACGCACCGGTGGCGCTGGGCGCGGCCGGCGTCAAAGTGGTGGTGGCCGCATCGTTTGCGCGCATTTTCTTCCGCAATTGCATTGCCACCGGCGAGTTGTACCCGGTCGAATGCCGCGCGCGG
>Ga0268280_1001493_pt1 | contig 15606 bp, 2 predicted proteins | sample saktaG_9_FD_190139 | JGI IMG/M metagenome (GOLD analysis project Ga0268280, IMG submission 190139) | Saline water microbial communities from Sakinaw Lake, British Columbia, Canada - sak_2011_5_24_40m | ecosystem: Environmental > Aquatic > Non-marine Saline and Alkaline > Saline ... | reverse complement strand
AAGATTGTAGTAATTATAGCCGCCGACTAAAGAAGAGCCTGCGCCTGTGTATTCTATTGTACCTTGTGTGGTACTTACCGTAGGGATGGTTTGGCCGATAACGCCGGATAGTTTTAAGGTACCGTTATTGGTGAATGTGCCGCTAACTGTGAGGTTGTTGCTACCAATATCAAGAGCACCTGAGTTATTGAAGTTATTGTATACTCTTAGATTGCTGAATGCTATATATGAACCAGCGTCTATCTTTAGGTTGTAATAATTATAGCCGCCGAAGAAATAGGATCCAGCACCTGAATATTCTATTGTACCTTGTGTGGTACTTACCGTAGGAATAGTCTGACCGGTAACTCCGGATAGTTTTAAGGTGCTATTATTGGTGAATGTGCCATTGACTGTGAGGTTGTTGGCACCGATATCAAGAGTACCCGAGTTATTGAGATTATTGTATGCTCTTAAGTTACTGGTTGCTACGTATGAACCACCATCTATAATAAGATTGTAGTAATTATAGCCGCCGACTAAAGAAGAGCCTGCGCCTGTGTATTCTATTGTACCTTGTGTGGTACTTACCGTAGGGATGGTTTGGCCGATAACGCCGGATAGTTTTAAGGTACCATTATTGGTGAATGTGCCGCTAACTGTGAGGTTGTTGCTACCAATATCAACTATGGCACTTGAGCCAATCAAAATGTTTGAAGAAATTATGTTAGAGCCAGCGATGGGATTATTTGCTCCAACACTTATGAAGATATTTGCAGTTGCACCAGGTACGGTATTGCCCACCCAGTTTGAGGGCGTTGACCAGCTTGTTGAAGTCGTTCCGCTCCAAACAGAATAGATATTGCCGCTATGGTTCTCGAAGTGTAGATGTGGAAGCTCATCTGTATAGATATCCCATACAGGAGTGAAGATATCCCATGTGGAATATACGCCAAGGCTTGGATTATTGAAGGCGTAAATATTGGTTTCATTATAAGTAACAGTGCCACCGCCTCCTATCGGGTTAGCTGCCGCTCCTGTCCACCAGCCACAGTCAGAGATTGCGCCATAGTTAAACCCCACAAGCCCACCAACATTACCATTACCAATTACACTTACAGTACCAATAGCATATGAGCTATTGATAGAGGAGTCAGTGCTATTATACCCAACAAGACCACCGACACAATCGCTTCCGTTTACAGTGCCTGTTACAGCGCCTGTGGCATAGGACTTAAAAATTGTGCTAAATTTACTAAAAGTCCATCCTACAAGGCCACCGACATAATTGCTTCCGCTTACAGCGCCTGTGGCATAAGAATTAGAGATAGAACTGCTGCTACACCCCACAAGCCCACCGACACGTTCACTTCCGCTTACAGCGCCTGTGGCATAAGACTTAGAGATAGAACTACCTTCAGACAACCCCACAAGCCCACCGACATAATTAATTCCGTTTACAGCGCCTGTGGCATAGGAATTAGAGATTGTGCCACCAACCCCCACAAGACCACCGACACGATCGCCTCCGTTTACAGCGCAAGTGGCATAAGAGTCAGAGATTGTGCCATAGTTAACCCCCACAAGACCGCCGACATGACTATAACCAGAAACAACCCCTGTACTATAGGAATTTGAAATTAACCCAAAATTTTGACCAACCAATCCACCAACACCAACATATCCATAAGTACTAACGTAAGCCCCACCCGTGATATTACTATTTACTAAACCAACATTACTGATTCCTGCATTATTAGCTGTATGTCCAAAAAGCCCAACATAGTCACTAGTAGGAAGGTTTACATATAAGCCTGAGATTGTCTTGTTATTACCCATAAAGGTACCGCTGAATGATGAAGTGCCACCTACAGGTACAAATCCTTGTCCACCATTCCAGCTGGATGTTTCAGAGGCATCAATGTTATTAGCAAGTTTGTAATAAAGACCGAGGCCTGAAGTTGGTATGTATTGTAACCCCCCAGGGGCGTTGGATACAGAATATATCATTATAGGGTCCAAACCGGATGTACCAGTTCCTATGCTTCTCGATAGAATGGCATGGTAGTTGGTCTTTACTGTATTGGCCTGGAATGTAGAAATGGAAATGAATGTTACATCGGAACCAGAGCTTGAACTCAAGGTAAGTAGATTTACATTATTTATATTACCCAGTGGAGCAGAGGCACTTCCTGCTGAGATGGAGAGGTTATGTCCTCCTGCATCTATAGTAGAGGCGGGATCCATTGTGAGTGTACCATATATAATGAAGCTTGTATCGCTAGGCATTGTATATGAACCGCCGTCTATTTTGAGATTATAGTAATTATAGCCGCCGACTAAAGAAGAGCCTGCGCCTGTGTATTCTATTGTGCCTTGTGTTGTGCTTACCGTAGGAATAGTCTGGCCGGTAACACCGGATAGTTTTAAGGTGCCGTTGTTAGTGAATGTGCCGTTAACTGTGAGGTTGTTGCTACCAATATCAACTATGGCGCTTGAATTTATAGTTAGATTATAGAAACTAGTAGAGGTGCCCGGTATCAAAGTCTGAGTGGTTGTTCCGTTAAATGTAACGGTACCAGTTCCAGGAGTAAAGTTACCAGAAATAGTTAAATTACCGTTTTCGGTAAGGTTAACCTGACCACTGGCATTAGAATTTATCATGTTAGTGACGGTCAGATTTCCTTGGTTTATTATGTTAATATCGCCTGAAGTGGTGTTGGTGGCCTGGAGATTTGAAACTTGGGTTTTAATGGAATTAACCGAGCCTATACCGGTTGCGGCAGAAAGGTCAAGCTCGGAAGCGGTAATTACGGTATTTATGGCTTGAGAGATACTTCCGCTTCCCTCTCCCCCTTCATTCCAATAGTTACTGTGAGCATCAGCAGTAATACTAATATGATTCGCGGTGATACTCTGAATTATGGCAATATCCCCCGCGGCATTCAGGCTTAAATTTTCATCTGTTAATAAGGGCGATTCTATTTTCAAATTTCCCCGGCCGGCGAGAAGTAAATCTGCTTTGGGATTAAAGATCATCCCCGCATATACCATATCATCTAAAGTAAGAATTCCCGCTTCATCCGCTCTTCCCGAATAACCAATAACTGCCACCTTACCATCCGCAGCCCAAACAGAAATGTCATCAGTAAGCCAGCTATTCATCAAATTAATATTTATTTCACCATCCTGCTGAGAACGAATATCTATTATTCCATTTCCCCCAAAGCCGCATATATCAAGAAGACTTATTTCCATATCTGGAACGGTTGATCTTCCTATATCCCCATTAGCTTTGAGAATAATGTTGTTTGCTCCTATCCAGGAGATACCGTCATTATACCAATTTGAAGTAATCGAAGGATCCTCGACTTCTCCATAAATATACTCATCATTCTCCCAACGAGGACTTTTGTAACCATCGTCTAAAATAGAGCCATCGGCTACAAGGCTGAATGTATCGGCATTTGTCCTTCCTATATGAATAGTTCCATTATAGGTTGTGCCTGCGCCTCCGATCGCCCTTAAGTAAATGTTATTTAACGGCTGAGTAGTGCCGGCTTCAATAAGGTAATCTACATCCAATCTTAAAGGGCTGGCACTTGTGCCTATAGCGCTAGAATAAGGAGTGTTTACATTTCCATTCTGCCAACCGTATGCCCTGAGATTCAGATATTCAGCGGTTAATAAAGAACTATCACTGTTATTAAGAATTCTCCCCCTAGTCTCTAATATCAATAATCCTATATTGGAAGTGATAGAAAGCTGGCCTATCTTAATATCCCCCGTGCAGCCATCCTCCCATGATCCGCCAATAGAAACTACATCTGCCTTAAGGGTATTAAATTCGCTCTGACTTAGCGTAAAATCAGACGATCCGCCATCTCCTAAAAATATATTCTCTGAGCCAACGACAGCTTCTATGCTTATTTCTGTATTCTTGTTGGTTCCGTCTCCTTTTGCATCTATTGTCGCGCCGCTATTTATATTTACATCCTTTGCATATATCCAAAAATCTCCGCCCTTGGCGATCTTTAATGTAACTGCCCCTATATTTATGACTCCGCTACCAATGTTATTCATGCCTGCTTCAAGATCTATTTCCGGATTAACGGTTTTAGATTCATCGGGGTCGTAACGGTTCGCGCCGTTAACAGTTATATTCGAATTTATATTCAAATTTTCAGTGGCATGGAAACCCAATGCGCCTGCGCTGCTAATCACCGGAGAGTTTATGGTGATATCGCCTATAGCCACAAAATGCCATATATCGGATAAACTAAGGCTGCTACCTATCGTAATATCTCCCGCCAGATTGGCAAAGCCGATCATATTAGAAGAAGTTGTCGATGGATCCTTACAGTTGAGAACGTATATAGTAGGATTAAAATTTATCCCGGAGGGCTTGTAATCTTCAATATAAATGCTACCGTTTGCAGCAGTCGCGGTAAGGACTCCTGAGCCAAGGCAAATATCAATTACTGGGGGGAGAAAATCGTCCTCATCATCATTAATAGCGCCGATACTGCCTGAGGTAGCGGTAAGATTAATGGCATTGGCCTTAATCCATGAAGGCGTAGGATCGGCCGGATCGCCTTGCATTTTTTCTACCGTGGTACTATCATCAAAGATTGAGCCGCCTGCGGTAATATTAACCGTCCCCTTAGTTGTTATACCTGTGCTCTCCAGGTCAAAACCTATATGGGCAACGGTTACGTTATTTCCAGCCTGCAGGGTAATCGTACCGTCACCCGTATGATATATATAGGTATCGTTCTTGGTAATAATGTCATGCCCTGCCTTTAAAAGGATAGTACCGGCAGTGGTAACGACATCTCCATACCTACTGGAGTCTGTGCCATCACACAAAATAAGATCACGCGCCGCATCTAAAGTAATATCCCCATGTGCCATCACTACGCATAGGTCACTTGCGGGAGAGATAATATCAGAGCCCGCTCCGGTTGTTTTAATAGAGACACTTCCGGTGCCTTTATTCCATATTGAATAAAGCGATCCTGAATCAAACCCTTCATTGAGGGTGCTTCCGTCTATATTATATAAGGTAAGAGTGCCCGTGTTGGTGACACTAATATTGCCTGAGTTAGTGTTGGTGGCCTGAAGTTGAGAAACTCGTGTAGCGGTAAGATTGATGCCCTGAGCTGCAGAAAGAGTCAATTTTTCAACGCCTAAGCCAACGGTACCGGCTGTCTGATTAATTGATCCTGTTCCATTTTTATCAAAATCTGCGGTTATTGTTATTGTACTGGCGGAGGATAAGTTGGCCGCTATGCTGATGTTATTGAGCGCATAGAGCTCTAGTTTGCTTCCAGAAATAGCTATATTTTGGTTTACATATAGATTCGTGTTAGCACCGAATCCTCTACTATCATCTCCACTATAGGACTGGTCTACGGTTAGGCTGCCCCAATAGCTACTTAACCCTAACTCTTTATTTGCACTTGTGGAATTTAGTGAATATTTAGAGGTAACGATATTTGGGTTATATGTTGGAAAAGTGTAGGTACCTGAAGAATTGATATATATGTTACCGCCAGCGGTAGCAGTTAATGTCCCGCTACCCAGACCAACATCTATCATCGGGACAACTTTTGTCGCATCGGTAGATCCAAGAGCACCTATATCTCCAGAAACATTTAAAATTATGTTGTTACCATAGATACAGGTTGGGACTGTTGCAACAAATGTTCCGGTATAATCATAAAAATTTACTAAAACCTCACTGGTTGTACTATCATCTAATAGAGAGCCTGCGGCGGTCAAATATACATCACCATACCAGGCAACAATTCCATTAATTGTAAGGTTGGTGCTAGCCTGGTTAATGTAGATATTATTATAAGCGTTCCAGGCTGTGATTTTTGCCACATTTGTTTGTAAATAAGCGGAAGATGAGCCTGTGCCACTCCCGGCAAAAAGTATTAATTCCTGCGTACCGGTACCTATCGTTCCCCCTGTCCGGGTTATTGTTCCAACACCGTTTCCGTCAAAATCTGCATATATTGAGATTTGCTTACCTGAAGATACGTTAGCTCCCAAAACAACATTATTGAGTGCATATAGCTCAACTCTATCTCCAGATACAGAAATATTTTGATTTACATAGAGATCTGTATTAGCGCCAAATCCCCGGTTATCATCCCCACTATAAGATTGATTTACGGTCAAACTGCCAAAATAACTACATAGACCTATTTCTTTATTTACACCCGTAGAATTGATGGAATAATCAGAGGAGTTAATACTTGTATTAAGAACCGAACCAACATACTTACCAATAGCCATTACATAAATATTGCCGCTCGCTGTTGCTGTTAATCCACCGGTTCCCACTGCAACGTCAAGCATGGGAATAGCATATGTGGAGGGATTGGATTTACTATTAATGCCGCCAATGTTACCGTTAGGAGCACTAAGCGTAACCCTATTGCCAAAAACGCTACTAGGAACTTCGTCAGCTACGCCGTCATTATTAATGTCTATTGGCAAGTTATAATAGCTACATTGATACTCTGTAGTCGTACTATCATCGATTATAGAACCACCGGCAGTCAAATATACATCCCCGGTTGCCTCGTTTACGCCAATAATTCCTACAACTACAGAACCGGCAGCAGTTAAGGATATATTACCATTTTCAGTAACTATAAAAGTATATCCGAGATAAGTGCTTCCTTGGCTTATATAGATGCTTCCTGATTGACTAGCGGCTGTTATGGAAGATACGTTTGTTTTTATTGGCGCTGAGGAGGAGCCGATACCGCTACCGGCATAAAGGAAAAGGGATGCTGATGACCCGCTTATTGTATAGTCGCCTGTTCTTCTAATAACACCTATACCATTATGTATAGTACCGTCATCATTGAAATCGGAGAATAGATAAAACGTGTGACTACCATTTATGGTAAAATTGCAGTCTATAATTATATCATTTTGCGCAACAACATATGTATCAACATTAATTGATCCACCCACTATCCAACTAAGATAGAAGTCCCACGGATCAAAAATAACTTTTCCAGGTTTACCCCCCGGAGGGGCACGGCCATTCAATATACCATAGAAACCTAACTGATCTAAAGCGCCTACTTTTACAAATCCTCCATCACCGGAGATAGCTCCGGCAGAAATATCGATTAAAGCCTTATCTAATATGGATACGCTGCCTTTCCTTGAATTAATAAGAATACGGCCGCCGTTACCTATATATAAGGTAGGGCAGGCAGCGGATGTAGTGCTATTTTCATCAAAAACAACTGAATAATCGGCTATAATCTCAACATTGCCACCTGTTCCGCCCTCATAAGCATTCGCGGAAATAACTCCCTTTTGCGTGACGTTTAACGCTTCTATATATATATTCCCGCCATTGACTTTTTCCTGTGTGCCGTCACTTATCACCTTACCTATATTAGCATTGGTGAAATCGGCGTCTTTAACCTCTATTTTGATATCCTTTGCCTCAATCGTACCTGTATTAATAACCGGCGCGCCTTCAGCTATCAGCTTTATTTCTCCGTTTTCGCCTGTGGTTAGCGTTCTGGCCTCTATTACACCTGAGTTATTTATGGCATGGTCGAATATCTTATTCAGCACTTTTGCGGTCAGAATAACTGTGCCGCCGTTCGCGGAAATTAGCGCATCCTTACCTTTATTCTCTATAGCGCTAGTAAATTTCTTGCCATCAGGGCCAAGTATTTCGCTCTCAACAGCTTTATCTATTACTACAAAGATAGTGCCACGATCATCAAGATCCACTGTTGTCATTGTTATCGCTTCACCCGCTGCGATAGCTATGGTACCTAATTGGGCCTGAATAGTTCCTTCGTTTCTTATGGCCTGAGATAACAAGCATACATAACCACCTGGCTGAGGAACGATCCTGCCCTGGTTAATTATATATGAGCCTTGTCCATAGAATTTGTACTGACCCGTAGAACAACCTGTAAGGAAGTCGGCATTAGAAATATTTAAAGTAGAGACTACAATATTTGCGGCCTGTATTTGAGCGCTGGATCCAAAAATAAATCCTTGCGGATTTACCATAAACAAACCGCCATTACAATAATACGAACCATTAGCGATTGTTGCGGATCCTGTGATATCTCTTAGAAGAGCGTTGTTGTTGGAAGACATTAAAATGATTCTGACAATTTCGTTTGATATAGTTGAGAGGTTGCCATCTGCAATTAAATTTCCAGCGACTGTTTGCGTTATTTCTGTTTGTAAACCGGTGCGGGTAATGCTGGCTTGGCCTTCAACTATGTTAACATTAAATACTGGCTCAGGAGTAGCGGGTGGAGGGGTTGTATCATCGCAGAACGCAGTCGAGCAAAAAAATAACGCGCTTATCGCAAGCGAAAGAATTAATAGGCGCGGCGTTTTTGCTGAGCGATTACTTTTATTATTCTTTGACGTCTTTGTCATAGGATTTTTGATAAACAGTAATGTCTATGTTATATCAAAAGGTTAATTATAGCAAGAAAAATATCTACCTTTTTCTTTTTTAACAAATTTTGTGGGTTATATAAACATAATTCAAACTTATTTTCTCATCGGAGAAGATAGCTTTAGAACTTTGCGCCAACATCAATATATAGATTGGCGCTATCAAACTGCGCCTTACGATCAATACGGTAGGAAAACTCAAGTTTCGCGAATGCGCCTTCGGCCAGATTAAATCTTAACGCGCCTCCCCAACCCTGTATTGTTACATCCTTTTTACTGGGTGCTATTGGATTTTTTGTCCAGACATAGCCCATGTCATAAAAAGCAACCAATCGTGTCGCATCATACAATGTGCTTTTTGAATTTGGTATCTTGAAATCCTTAGGTATACCATATGGAGGGAAAGACCACTCAACGGTACTACTTAATCCCTGATCGCCAGTATATTCAGCAGGGGCATAAGCTCTAACGTTAGAAATACCGCCTACCTGAAACTGTTCTACTGCAAGCAAGTTATAATTGGATGATTGAAACTGATTTCTCCACAGTATAGTGGAAGAAAAAGGCATCGGCTGTAATCTATAAAGGTTGCCGGTCAGTTTTTGAAACTCGGCGCCGGCACCGGGCCTTGTGGCGAGTGGATCCTTTTTGTATAAGCCGCCGCCTGTTATGCCTACATCTTCTTCGAGTGTTAATATAGTCCTGCCCCACTTATCGGAAATGTCAAGGTTGGCTCCCACCTTGATTACCCTATCATCATCCCTGGATGTTTTTACCCCGCTTGTATAATTGTTAATGTTCTTATAGTCAAAACCGCCTATGATTTTGAAACTAACCGCGTTCATATCAATAACGTTGAAAGTGCCAAATACCCCCCATAATGTGGAATATCCTTTTACATTAAGGGCCTTATATTCTTTCCCTAGTTTAGAGGTGCTCCACAACCCATATGCCCCAAAATCAAGGAAATCGAATACGGGGATAACATATGAAAGGCTTGTAGAGTCATAAAACTGCTGTTGCGCCTTTTGGTACTTGAAAGAGAGCTTATCGTATAATCCAAAGAGATTATTGTCTTCTGCGGTAATGGTATGCCTCTGATGACCAATATACCTGGACCCATAGTTATCAAACTCATACCCAATATGTATAGGGAGGCGGTCTTGAACCTTTAAGATCAAATCCGTTGTGCCCGCTTCTTTCCCGGGAACCAGCCCTGTTTTGACAAATATATCGGGGTTTTCGTTTATCTTGAGGAGGCTTTTTTGGATGGACTTGTAATCGAGGAAATCACCTGGCTTCAGTTTGAATTTTTTTTTAACTTGAGTGGCACTATAAAATTTGTTGTCTCTGACGTCTACGCTGCCTAGCTTTCCCTCTATTACTACAATATTCAGCACGCCATCTTTGATGGTCTGGGGAGGTAAGTATGCTCTTGAGGTAACCCGCCCCCTTGTTCTATACTCATCGGTTATGCGGTCACATACCTCCTGCATTTCTTTTACGCCAAGCTCTTTACCCTCATAATTCTTAAATATTTTATCTATTACTTCTTTCGGGATCAGCGTTACGCCTTCTACTTCTATCTTGCTGATTAAATTTTTTTGACCTTCTGGTATAGGCTGGCCTGGCTTTTCTTCAATAACCGGCTCTTCCGGCTTCTTTCTTTTCTCTTTTATCTGTTTTTCAAGCCGTTCCTCTGTCTGTATCTGCTGTTCTTGTTTCTGAAGGCCGCCGCCGGTTTGAGAGGGTGGTGGAGTTTGAGGATATGCTGAAGTAACAAATATTAGGGTGAAACAAAAAACAAAGAATATCCCATAAATTCTTCGCATTTTCTGTCCTTTATTAGATGTGAGTTTAACATTATTATATTATTGTGTCAAATAATATCTTATGCTGGTTGGAGAATATAGGATTAGCGGAGATGGCTGCTTATATCAAGTGGCGAGAACGCCGGGAGAGGATTAGTACTGGATGTTGCCCAGCGCTCGATGTCGATTTTATGAAATCTCCACTGGCCGCCAAAGCGAAAAGCTGGAATCTTCTTCCTTCTCGCCAGCCTTCGGACGGTGTAAGGATGGACTTTAAACTGTTTGGCGATTTCCCGCACTGTATATGTCTCGTAGTAATAATTTTCCACAACTCACCTATACGCTTTGTTACGAATAATAACAAGTTTGGTATGAAAATTATTTACAAAAATCGGTGAAATGTCCCTAAAAACGGCTGTTTTGGCCCTCCCGGCGAGGGTATTTTTCAGCATGAAATATTGCCATTTTCCGACGGAGAATAAGCCCTTAAACACCTATGCCGGCATGTGCTACTCAAAGAAATTGACATGGACACGCTTTTTTGAAACTACAATCACTGACGACCCGCGCCTCGCCCGACCTGCACCCCGACCCCCCTTCCAAGGACCCGTAAGCATAGCCTGCCCTAATCTTGCCCGCCAAACACGACGTGGACGCAAAAAACGCCATGTTTCCATGCCCTTACACAAACGTAGCCGACGTTAAAACGTCGGCTACTGCGATCAATGCCTTGTGATAAATTTGTGCTAGTATCATCGCCAGAATGCGACGGATTCGTCCAGATTGCTACAACTCGAATTGCGGCGTAACTCACGGCAAAATAACGCAGTTGCAACAATATCAATGGGTTACGAGAATTGCCCGGGTTTCATTAAGAGTGTCCTGCTCTGCCAATTGAGCTATGCGGGCGCTATCGTTTAAGTCAGGCGCCCAGCCTCTCCGAAGCACACTTTCTGCTCCTTATTGAATGCGAAGGAGGGCGGGCAAACTAAGCTAATTTCAAGGAAGCCGATTATACCAAAATACGCCCATATAGGCAAGAAAATCCTTATTTAAATACATAGAAAACGGGGCAGGCACAAAGACTACTTTATACCTACCCCATTTAGCTTCTTTATTATGCTGAAACGAGCGTCGCCGCTATCGTTCCATAATCGGGCTTATCATAAACCTGTATCGGCCTGTAAGCAAGAATACCCTTTAATAAGTTTCCTATATCGTTTTTGGCGATAGCCATTATGTAGGCTTCAAGCGCTATCTTATCGGTAAAGCTGAAATGCGTCTTTAGATAGAAGCTTAAGAGCCTGTATATGGGCGAGCTCGGATCCGTATCTTCATCCATCACCCTCATCAAAAGCATTATGACATAAGTATCGGTCCAGAACTGTTTCCTATATTTAAACTCATTCTCTCTTTGCCTCGGGTTAAGAAGCCTGCTCCTGGCATCAAGAAGTTGCTGCCTATCCACTACGGCAAACCGTATGCCGGCCGCCTTCAGGGACTCGTAGTGTCTGACTTCGAATTTATCATTCGCGAGTTCGTCGGGCAGCAATACTATTGTCCTGTCTTTTGCGAAATTTGGGTTGCCAAGAACATTCTTTATGAATTGATCGGCAGTAGCGCCGCTTACGGCATCGAGGTTAAACCTGTCGCCGTAAATATTCTTATGCTCATCCAATTCTCCGTTATTGAAGAATTCACGCGGAACGAGGAGTGTATAGCGATTCGCGTGATCGGTCGGTATTCTCTGTCCGGTCTGAGAAGCGATTTCGGTCATGACGGTAATATCTTCATCTGCCGGCGCTGGGGCATTTTCGACAGAACGAGCTCCGACCTGCAATCCCCAGATAATCGTTTTGGATTCGCCCGGCTGAAGCACGAGTGCCCCAACTTCTTTATTTCCGCTTAAAAACATGTTTCGTCCATTTGGTATTGTAATTAACGGCTCCACGCTGAACACCCCGGGAGCCGGTGCCTTATCTTTCAGCGGGACCCATATGAGGACGTGAGGGAAATGCTCTTTATCGAATGATATGCGCCTGTCCTCCTCCGTCTTCGTATTATGCAGTACGATCTCAATATTCCCTGACGCCTCCGATTCCAGCCCGGAGAGAACGACCTCAAGCCCGTATCTAAGCGGCTTTGGAGCGCTGAAATCCCATTCTCCTCCCCTTACAACATCCTCCGGCTTGGCATTTATATCCAGTGGCGTGGAATCTTTAGCCCAGATCTTCCCGGCCTTAACCTGGATAGTCCAATCCTCCAGGTCATCGAGCTGATAGAAAGGATGATAACCGCCGCCTAGAACGACCGGCGCCACATCCATGTTTGTCATGGTCAATTCGGAGGTTAGCCTGCCGTCCTTCAGACGATAGGTCTGCTCGAACAATACCTTGCCGATGATATCCGCAAGCGTTTTGGCGCCTTCGACATCCAGGACGACTTCTTCGGATGTAATCAAAAAAGTGATCGAATCATTCTCGGCATTGCGCATATGCCACCGCACCTTGTCAGTAATACCATGTAGCAAATGTTTGCAGGCCTCGTTATCCAGGGGATTAACACCATCGACGGGACGCGCCAAAGAGGACTTCAATATATTCACCGGCGTCTGGCCGTCCTGCTTCAACATATCGCCGAGCGGCGTGCGACCGTTTGCAGGGATCATCACAGGAATTCCTCCGGGCACCGCAAACGCGTTGCCGTCCTGCCTGACCTTCTCTCCGCCGGCTCCCTGCCAGATCATATTCTTACCGCCGGCTACCAGCCGCGTTACAGCCGCGCCGAAGTCAGTGATCTCAAAATAGTCCTCATCGGATCCGATCCTGAATATCTTGTATTTTTCTTCCTGCACAGTTCGCGCAATGCCCGCGGCGGATGGCTTTAACGACTTTAGCGTAGTTGCAATGCCAGACGTATATCTCGATGCTACGTTTTCAGACCCTTTCTTAATGAGCCTTAATGTTTCATGAAATCTCTTGGTTATCCGATACCTAAGCTCTTTTTCTGTTCTATCTGCCATCAGAATACCACTGGCGTGAAGCTCTATGTCAAGGCCCGCCAAATCTCTTCTTGCCGTCTTTTGCCAATAATGTGCCATTCTTTCAAAATTAAGTTCCGGGGATCGTCTACGTACTTCTTCGTAACCAATCTTATAATCGTTTAGCGTAAAGAACCCTTGAGACTCCAATAATCCTTGTATGTATGGAGAGACTCCTATCACCAGCCTCGCCGCCAGAGGCCCCTTACCCGGCCGTTCGCCGAAAGTCCCGTCTACGCTGCGAGGCTGCTTTGGAAGTTTATTCAATCGTGCTTTTAAATTCGCAAGAGCTTCGGAAGCGAATAATACGCGCCAAGAATCCTGGCTCTGCAGTCCTTCGTTGCCGGTAAGCGATGACGCTACTGCGCGGAGCGTATCATTATCCAATTCCATCCTATCGGCAGTATTGGCGATATCTAAAGCCGCGAGAAATGCGTAAAATTTACTTTGGCTTTTTAATCCATCGCCGCTTTTAAGAAATATCTCGAGGGCCTTTATCACATCTTTTCCGATCATACCCTTGCCCGCGAGTTCGGTGAACGCAATAGATGCCCGGAATGTAGACGCTATGTTGCCGCTCCTCAATCCATCTTCGCCTACAAGCGATTTTAGCATTATCCGCTTCGCGTCTCTATTCAACATCTCTTTATCGCCGAAGCGCGCAAGGACCAGCGATGACTGAAATACTTCCAGTGGGGCCGGTCGCAATATCCCGGTCTTAGCCGTCAAAAGATCTACGATAGAGCGCGGTATATCCTTATTCAATCCGGGATAATCGGCGAAACCCGCTAGCGCGATCGAAGCATGTAAGACGCGCCATGGTTCCGGGCTCTGCAATCCATTCTTTCCCGTAAGCGAATTTATAACTTTATCCGCTTTATCGTTTGCCAATATCCCGTTAGCCGCAAGCCTGGTAAGCGCCTGCGTAGCCTGGTATGCGCGAAACGGATCCGCGCCCTGCAACCCATCGCGACCGATAAGCGAATCTATGATCGCCTGTAAGCCGATTTCGTTTAATTTCACCGCGCCGGAGAGATTGGCCAGCGCCAGCGCCGCTTGGAATACATGCTCCGGATATCTATTTTGCAACCCTTCTGGGCCGATAAGTGATTTTGCAACATCTCGTAGTACACTATCGCTTGGCGTTGCCTGGCCGGCAAGATTAGCGAGCGCAAGCGCGGCATTGAACGCCTTTTCCGGATTATAGCTACGCAATCCGTTTTTACCGGTGAGCGAAGTTACTATAGCTGCCATCGCGGCGTCGCTCATTTCAACAGGTTTTGGCTTTTCATTTTCCGAGTCGCTGACTTTAGGGGCCTTCAATATATCGGAACCTTCCGTCTTCTGGCGTATCTGTTCCAAATATGCTCCAAACGCTTCAGCTGCTGAATATCTCACGATGTTATTTTTTGTTTCAATATTCAGCATGCCTGCATTCACAAGAGCCGATAGGCCGGCGGTCGCCACGTTTTCACGTCTCAATATCAGTATCTCGCATGCGGAAGCCCCCCTATACTCCTTGCAGAATGTCTCGCAACCATCTAAAAACTGCCTGAATGTAAAGAATCCTGGCTTTTTAAGCACACCCTTTAGATAAGGAGAGTACTCTATAACTCTGGCTACAATATCCGCCGGGTTTTCGGCGGATATATCGGACTCACTAAGCGGCCTTGCTTCATTCGCGGTATCATTTTCACCTTCCGGCGCCTTGACATATCTGCCGGCGGCCCTGATCCGCTTGGCTCCATTATTCGCAACACGCCTTTTCTCTACTGGATAAACTTTTATTCCTTCAAATCCAAGCATGGGATTGTATTCAATAGTATAAGTCTTTCCAGTATGATCGAGTTTTCTTGCCATTAGCGTTATAACACCGGTCTCCGGATCCCTGGCGGCCTCATGCCTGAATATTTGAAAACCTGAAAGCTCACTAAAAAAATCATCGTCTATCACCGCTGGATCCTTGATTGTTTCCAGGGTCACGCGTAGTTGTTTTGCTTCGATCAAAGCTGCGCAGGCTTTGAACCACATCAATATCATGCCCTGATCGCGTAGCTCCAAACCGAACATATCGTCGGTTCTCGCGGCTGGAGCCAGAGTATCGATAGAATTTTTTGGCATTGCTTCCTGCGCAAAGCCAACATCGAAAAGGAATATGTTTAATAGGAATGCCGTGAGGACTGCTGAGGAAATTATACTATTGACCTTACGTATCATGATCTCTCCGTTTTCATCTTACTAATGCTGAGTATTTAATATCTTATCAATATAGGCGTCTTGTTTAATTTTAACATCTAAACGAGAAGT
>Ga0268280_1001491_pt1 | contig 15611 bp, 8 predicted proteins | sample saktaG_9_FD_190139 | JGI IMG/M metagenome (GOLD analysis project Ga0268280, IMG submission 190139) | Saline water microbial communities from Sakinaw Lake, British Columbia, Canada - sak_2011_5_24_40m | ecosystem: Environmental > Aquatic > Non-marine Saline and Alkaline > Saline ... | reverse complement strand
TTAAAAAGTACTAATAAATCAAAAAGAGCACATTAAAAAATGCAGTATTTAAAAAGAAATACTAAATATAGTATTTTTGCTTTTCTCGTAATTGTTCTTTCTATCACTATATCTATTCCCACCCTTGCCAAAACCGAAGTCTACTTTTCTCTTTGCGACAATCCTCAAATATCGTCTACCACTTCCCTAAAACCGGAAGTTCAAACCATAAACACCAATGCCTTATCCCATGATGAACTTATAAAAATATTATCTTTTTATTAGGTAAGAAAAGTTTTTGGAAAAAAGTATTAAATTATCGGGAAAATATTAAATGTTCGATTTATAAAAAAATCGATAAAAATAAATAGTAAAAATATTACTTTTCAGAAAATAATATATGGAGGAAAACCAGGAGATTTGTAATTATTTGTAAAATCAAAAAGAAAGAGTAATATTCAAATCATTTCAGAAATCAAAGGGGTATTATGCTGAAAAAAAAACAACAATATAATTCAAATTTACAAAAAGCAGGTGCGGCATTAGAAGATATTAAGATATTGCTTAAGAATTGGAAAAATGACATTCCACAAAGCGAACTTGTTAAAGAATTTATTACTAAAAATGTATTAGGTAAAAAAAGCCGTAAACGGACAACAGATGTCATACGCTATATATTTTTACCTCGCTATGTAAACGGATACCCTGAAGGGCACTGGATTTTTTTGAAAAAACTTATTAAAGCAAACGTTTCAAGAGATATACTAAGACCAATTCTTTATTTTTATGGTGCTCTCAACGAACCTCTCATAAAAGATTTTGTAGAAAAAGCTTTATTACCGAGATACAAAAAGGGCATCCTGGAAGTAGATTCCCAAGATGTCTGCAGTTTTATAAATCATGGAATTGATGATAAGAGTATTCCTGTTAAATGGAGTGAATCGGTAATTAAGCGTGTTGCATCTGGCCTATTCGCCTCTTTAAAAGAATTTGGTATTTTAGAAGGGAGAAGAAGGCGAAAAATATCACCAAAATTTATTCCATTGCCTGTATTTATTTATATAGCTTTTTTTATTGCCAAAGAAGGTGCTGTAGGCAAAAAAATAATACATCATGATTATTGGAATCTTTTTCTACTCAATCAAGTTGAAATAACCCATTTATTTATGGAAGCACATCAGCAAAAATATTTACACTATGAAGAAGTAGGAGATATTGTCCGAATTGATTTCTTTTATAATACATTTGAGGAGTTAGTTAATGTCATTATTAAAAGAGCAAATTAAAATACTCGAAAAAGACCTTTGTTCTGAAGAGTTAAAGATAAGCCCTTACCACGATTTGCCGTTTGCTATATTCCGGTATGATCCGGAATTAGAGTTTGAAATGCGCAAAGAAATATCTCTGCTAGCGACTAGACTAAATAACTACGGTAAAAAAGCACATATCATTTCATTAGCAGACTTGTTCTTTGAAGCATTAGAAAAAGAAGGTGGTAAAGAACAGATTATCAAGGAAGAAAAAGAGTATGGTTTTCTCAAGGCACAGGAGTCTTTAAATATTATTCTTTCGGACCCAGATTATGCACCCCTTGCGGACTTATTGGTTACGCGGTTTAAAGGTATGGATGCTAAAAAAGAAGTGGCTTTATTAATACGAGCAGGCATATTTTCCCCCAATAACTATAGGATATCTAAATTGCTTGATGAGATACACGGAAAAACTCAAGTGCCAACTATTCTTTTTTATCCGGGAACGATAGAAGGGGTTACAGGTTTAAGGTTTATGGGAATCCCAATGGAAGATAAAGCAGGAAGTTATCATATTAATATTTACGGGAGGTAGAATGACAAATACACAGCAGATTATAAAAAATTCAAAGTTTATATCTGAGATGAAAAAAATACTTTTTGAGGATTGTTTTGCTCAATTAGAAGGAACATTTGGTATTTCCAAATCCGGTACCTTCGAATCCCTTACTCATTTACCAAATATTAAAGAAGGAACTGAATACTTTGAGATTCTCAAAAAATTAGAAAAATACGTAAGGCATAAAAAAGAAAGCGAAGTTGCTCCCAAAGAAGCTGTAGTTGATTTTGTAAAGGAATATGCATTTACCTATCTAAACCGGTTTGTAGCATTTAAAATGATGGAAGGGCGTAAAATTCTTAGACAGACTGTCTCAAGAGAATTTGATTCTAATTCCTTTAAGTTTTATTTGGCTGACCACGCTGAAGATGAAAAGAGATGGAAACAGGGAAATGTCTACGAAACTTATAAAAATTTTATCCGCTGGCAATGCCGGGAGCTTTGTAAAGACAACGAAATAAAAGTCCTTTTTGACCCGGATAACCTTGTTAGTCATATTTTTCCGCATGAGCGAACCCTCAAACACATTTTCAAACTGATTAATCAGGAAAAGCTTGCCTTAATATGGAAAGAGGATGAGGTTATCGGCTGGGTCTATCAATATTTTATTGAAGACGATAAGGAGAAAGTATTTGATAAGATTTATACTCAGAAGCAGAAAATGGACCTTAGGGATATCGCGCCGGCTACCCAAATATTTACTCCAAGATGGATAGTGCAGTATCTTGTTGAGAATACCTTAGGGCGGCTATGGATAAGGATACATCCGGATACACAACTAATTAAAAAAATGAAATATTATGTTCCCAATGAGAATGATAAGGAACTTATTCCCTTGAAACCGGCAAAAGAGATTACTCTTCTTGACCCGGCTTGCGGTACTATGCATTTTGGAATGGTGGCGTTTGATCTTTTTTATGAAATGTATTTAGAAGAGATAGAAAATGTCGGAAAAGATACTTGGCCGGAAAGGCCATCTTGTGAAAACGAAGCTTTAATTCCTGCATCAATCATTGGAAATAACCTTTATGGAATTGATATTGATTTACGGGCTATACAACTTTCAGCACTTTCTCTTTACCTTAAGGCAAAGAGCAAGATTAAGGAAATAATAATAGAGAGATATAATCTGGTTCATACAGATATTCCCGCATTCTCCGATGAATCAATCAATGAATTTATTGATCTACTTTCCCCCAAATATGAACTTACTAAAAAATTATTTAAAATAGTTATGCCGGAACTGGCAAAAGTGTATTATCTTGGTTCATTACTTAAAATCGAAGATATTATTAATTCTTTCCTGGAAGAACAATACACAACGCTATCTAAACAGTTTGGCAGGCAGATACATTTTGCTTTCGCTATTAAGAAAGAACAAGAAGAAATTCTATTTAAAAAAGAGTTCGTCTGGTCAGAAATTAAAGAAGAGTTGCGGCATGCTTTAAATGATTTCATTGAACAAGTTAATGGGGATAAGGATTCATACATGGCAGAAGAATCAAAGAAAGGGATATATCTCATCAATGCATTGATGAGAAAGCATGATGTTGTGGTTTGCAATCCTCCATATTCAGGTAGGCGGAACATGAATGCAATTCTTAAAGAAAATTTAACAAGATTATATCCTAAAAAGGATGGGGACCTTTATACGGTATTTATCGACCGTTGTCTTGATTTGACTTCAAAAAACAATGGTTTTTGCGGAATGGTAACCATTCATTCATTTATGTTCACTTCGTCTCATGAACAAATTAGAAAAGATATCATTGAGAATACTTCGATTGAAACATTGTGTCATCTTGGGACAAGAACGGAATTTGATGTAGCCAATAAAACTGCACAAGGATTTGCCATGTATTCTCTTTGTAAAAGTTCAAAGCAGAAAGATATATCTAAAAGTGTCTATTTCCGATTAGTCCTTGAAAATGAAGAAGAAAAACGCTTAGCCTTTGAAGAAGCATTAGATAAATATTTAACAGGAGAAAAATCAGATAAAGTATATGTTTTTGAGCAAAATAAGTTAAAAATCATTCCCGGCTGGCCATTTGTATATTGGGTGAGCGATAAGATTAGGGAAACATTTCAAAAAATATTATTAAGCGATATTGCTAAAGCCTGTCAAGGTATTGCTACTGCTGATAATGATAGGTTTTTACGTCTTTGGTGGGAGGTAGGCATAGAAAATATTTATTTTAATTGCAAGAGTCATGATGAAGCAAAATCTTCTTTAATAAAATGGTTTCCTTATATGAAAGGCGGAAAAGTTAATAGGTGGTTTGGCAATCAAGAATATGTAATAAACTGGCAATATGATGGTAAAGAATTATATGATTTTACATCTAAAGCAGTAGTAAGAAATCCTAGTTATTATTTCCTGGAAGGAGTAACTTATTCATTCTTAACCGTTAGTAATTTAAGCGTACGTTATCTTCCTCATGGATTTGTCTTTGATGTTATTGGATCATCTATCTTTCCCCAAAAAATAGATGTATATTGCCTTTTGGGTATTTTAAATTCAAAAATAGTTTCCTATTTGATAAAGATAATTAGTCCAACAATTGCTTATCAAGTTGGTGATATTGCTCGGATACCATTTCCTGATCAAACAAAATACCCAGAACTTATTGAAAGAGTAGAAGAAACTATTAAAAAATGTATAGAGTTGAAAAAAGAAGATACTAAAAAAGTTGAAATGTCCTGGGAGTTTGTTTCCCCACCACATTGGGAAACCGGTAATATTAAAACATTAGAACGCGAGAAGCAACTTGCGATTTTTGAATCAGATATCTCGGAATCGGTATATAAATTATACGATATAGCTCGAGAAGATATTGACCAGATTGAAAGCGAATTCGGGCGGTTACCCGGTCAGTTCCCCAAAATAAATAACTTAAACGATGATGAACTAAAAATAATTAAATCACTTTATTTAGAAAAACATATACCATCGGAGGTTATCAATCAGAATAAGGAATCATCCGATGAAGAAAGTGAAGAAGCGGAAGATATACAACAGGAATCAGCGAACAGAAAAGGAAAAAATAAACGATATTTAACCTTAGAAGAGATATGCCTTGCCTCCGGTTTTCATCCTGAAACAGTGTATGAATACATTAAAGCAAATAATTTAGAAAGAGATGAAGAGCGCCTTAATCTTGCTGTGCGATATATCTCTTATGCTTTAGGTGTTGTAATGGGGCGGTTTAAAGTTGAAGGTATTAAACCGGATGATGACGGGATTACTGTGATGGACGAGGGTCATAGTGATGATGCAACAGGAAGAACAAGGGATGTTTTGGATAAAATATTGAATGAAAATGAAGCCAAGGAAATTATTGATATTGTCGGCGGAGACTTGAGAAAATTTCTGATGAACGACTTTTTTATAAAATACCACATCCCGATGTATAAAAAACGTCCGGTGTATTGGCTTTTACAGACCGCAAAAAAGAATTATGGTTTTTATATTTATAATCTGAAATTTACTCAGGATACCCTTTATTCGCTTATTCAAAAATATATAGTTCCACGGATAAATTTAGAAAAATTGAGATTAAATGATATCTACAATAAGAAGGATGCCGTAAACACGCCCAAAGAAAAAAGGGAAAAGGAAAACTTTATAGTTAAGAGCGAAGATTTTTTAGAAGAGCTAAAATTATTTAAACAGGATATCCAGGAAGTTATCGATACTGGTATTAAACCGGATATCGATGATGGTGTTATATTAAACATGGCTCCCCTTTATAAGCTGATTCCCTGGAGAGAACCTGAAAAATATTATAAAAACCTACGGATGGGTCAATATGAATGGGCCCAGGTTAGCGGATATTTTAAAAAATAGAGTTTGCGGCTCTCTTATTAGGTGATAAATATTAAAAAAGGAGTCCGGTATGAAAATTAAAGATATATTTGAGAAATCGATTGACCGCAGAATTGAAGAAGTTATCAAAGTTACCCAAATAGAAGAAAGTGTGGTCTATGATGAAATTTCTGAATATGTAGTTACAGATGCCATAAAAGATTATTTTATTGACATCTTAAAAGCTTATTCTGAAGCACCATCAGACCCGCATGAGGGGATTGGAATTTGGGTGTCAGGTTTCTTTGGTTCTGGTAAGTCAAGCTTTGCCAAGATATTGGGGTATATTCTTGAAGGACGTAATATTTTAGGTGAAGATGCCCGGGATTTATTTAAAAAACAGGCCAATGATAAACAAATAATGGATTTTCTTGATTTTATCAAAGTAAAGATTCCTACCAAATCTATCATTTTTGATGTTTCTATGGATAGAGGTGTAAGGTCAGGGTCGAATCAAATTACAGAAATTATGTATAAGGTATTGCTTCGCGAACTTGAATATGCGGAAGATTTTGATATTGCAAAATTAGAACAAGACCTTGAAGAGGATAAAAAATTAGAAAGTTTTATTCAGCTTTACGAGAAAGAATACTCTAAACCTTGGGCAAAAGGCCGTAAACGTGCGAGTGCTTTAAATGAAGCGAGTCGAATTTTACATCATATAGATTCTGAGACATATAATCAGCCCGATTCCTGGGTAAGATCATTAATTAGAGAAGGAGATTCAATTGGTCGTGCTGACATTACGCCAAATCAACTTGCTGCATTGGCATTTGAACTTATGGAACGAAGGCAAAAGAACAAAGGGTTAGTATTTATTATAGATGAAGTCGGGCAGTTTGTTTCACGTAGTGTTGATAAGATGCTCGACCTTTCGGCTATCGTTCAGGCGTTGGGTGTGGAAAGTAAAAATAGGCTCTTAAGAAAGAAAGCAGCTGCTCCAACATGGCTTATTGTCACATCACAGGAAAAACTCAATGAAATAGTAAGTGCACTTGATGACCGCCGAATCGAATTAGCTCGACTTAAAGACCGGTTTCCCATAGAGATAGATCTTGCACCAGCAGACATTGCTGAAGTTACCAGCAAAAGGGTGCTTACAAAAAAAGCGGGAGTTATTCCTCAACTCACGAAAATATATGAGGATAATCAGCACAGATTAAATCAATGTACAGCCTTAGAACATTCATCAAGAAAATCTGAGACGCAAAAAGAAGAGTTTATTAATTTGTATCCTTATTTGCCTTATCATATTGAAATGTGTATCGATATTATGTCCGGAATCAGGTTACAGCCGGGGGCACAAAGGTATATAGGAGGTAGCAACCGAACGATTATTAAACAGGCACAGCAGATGCTTATTAATCCTCGCGTTAAACTTGCTGAAGAAGAAATTGGAGCATTAGTTACATTTGATAAGGTATATGATTTGATAAAAGATAATTTATCCTCAGAGAAACATCGGGATATCATATCAATAGAAGAACGATTCCCTAACGATGATTTTGCTATCAAGGTGGCGAAAGTAATTTGTCTATTAGAATTTATTAGAGACCTTCCGCGAACACCTCAAAATATTGCCGCAGTGCTTTATTCTCATATTGGAGCTGAATCATGCCTTCATGATGTTGAAGATGCTATTAAAAAACTGGAACAAGCACAATTTATAAAAATGAGTGAAGACGGATGTAAGCTCCTTACGGTTCAAGAGCAGAATTGGGATATAAAACGAAATGATTTATCTCCCAAACCAGTAGACCGGAATGCAATTCGAAGAATGATTCTTGAAGATATATTTGGTGAATCTAAAGCAACACACATAAATTATAAGGGGCTAAAAACTTTTAGGGCTTATTTCGTATTGGATGGTCAAAATATCGGAGACAAAGGAGATATTGAGGTTGAATTATTTATTACAGATGATAATAAAGAATACAAAGTAGAATGCGAAGAGAAAAAGAAAGATTCCCGCTATGATAACAATAAAAGTAAGATATTTTTGGTTATGTCTCAAAATGAAGACATACACGATTTAATTGAAGAATTTTACCGATCGAATGAAATGATTAGATTTAATGAAAGATTAGCTTCTTGTGGACAGCTTTCTGCCGAAGAGCATAAATGCTTTAGTGAAGAAAAAATAAGGAAAGAAAAAGCGCAAAGAAATTTAAGAAAACAGCTTGAACAAGTCGCATACAACGGGGCTGCTTTTTTTAGAGGAGTAAGAAGAGATATTTTTGCCCAGGGGAGCAATTTTTTTGAGAGCGTAAAAGTGGTTATAACTGAATGGATCCCAGAACTTTTCCCAAAATTCGAGCTTAGTGCAAAAAATTTAACCGGTAAAGAAATACAAAAAATATTGACAGCTGTGAATTTTAATGGTTTACCTTCTTGTTTTTATGAAGGAAAAGGAAATTTCAACCTTGTAGTTAAACTTGGCGACAGATATGAGATAAATAAGAATGCTGAAATAATGCAGGAAATCATGCGTTATATCAATGAGAAACATGCTTATGGAGAAAAGATTACCGGCAAGTTTTTAGAAGGTCATTTTGGAGGTATAGGTTATGGGTGGGAACGAGATGTGCTTCGATTAATAATAGCGACTTTATTTAGAGCAGGTGTTATCGAGATTACTTATCAGGGGAAACGTTATAAAAGCTACAATGAACCCATGGGGAGAGAAGCCGTTATAAATAATAATGCATTTAAAGTTGCTACTTTTGCTCCCCGAGGAGAAGGACCATCTTTGCAACATATCAGAGATGCTTGTCAGAATTATGAATCTACCACAGGCGAAGAAATAAATACAGAAGTAGATACTATTTCGCAAGCACTTAAAGAACTTGCAACAGAAAAAAAAGAAGTATTGTTGTCTTTAAACGCTAAAATACAGGCCAATAACCTACCTTGTGGTAAGTTTGTAGAGGACCTTTTAGAGACAATGAAACAATTACCGGAGAATGACCCCGAAGATTGCGTGAAGTATTTAGCAGAAGAAGGCAAGACTTTAAAGTCTAATTTTGAAAAAATCGAAAAAATTAATTTTGCTTTATCAGAGAACAATATAGGAATAATCAAAAAAGGGAAACAGGTTGTATCTGAGCTCTTTTATGTTTTGAAGAATAAGGTAAGCCCTGAGGATTTGCTTTTAAAAACAATGGAACGCTTACAAGAAAGTTTATTAGCGGAAGATTTTTATAACAGGCTAATAAGTATAACTCACGATTCGCAAGAGATTGTAAAATTTTATAAGAATTGGTATACGGAAATTCATTCTAAAAGAAACGAGACATATCATAAGGTATCAGAAGCCGTGAAAGGAATTGCAGAATGGAATTTACTGCCGGAAGATATTAAAAATAACATTTTACAGGAAATAAACCTAAAATCTTGTAAAAACCTTGATTTTCAAGATTCTTTTATTTGTTTTAATTGTAGGGCAACTATCGGTCAAATGGAATCTGATTTATCTGCCAAAGATGGCACTGAAAATCACATTCAGCAGGTTATAGATAATTTTATAACTAAAACAGATGAGAATATTGAAAAAATAAGACTTTCGGATTTTTTTACTAAAAACATATCGACTCCGGAGGAGTTTAAGGAGCAAGTAGATAAGTTTATTAAACATATCGAAGCCCTTTTAAAAGAAGGCAAAAGAATCATCTTAGAATAAGGATAAAATATGGCGAAATTAGTAAAAAATTATATTGAAAAATTAATAAAAAAACAGATTGAGGAGCATGGTATTGTTGTTTGGTACGATCCGGATGGCTGCTATAGAAGTATGATAAACGAAATTGATTGGGTCGATGTACCGTTAATAAAATATGAGGGATCTTATTATGATGTGAGATTTAAAGCAGAACAGTATTTTGATGGCATTACCCGCAATAAATTATTGATTTATTTGAATACAAAACGAGACACAAACATTTTCCCATTAATCGAATTAGAAAAAGCTGGCTGTGTTATTGAACCGCATGGTTCCGTTGAAAGAAATACTAATCTAACTGTTGTGGTTAAAGAAGCCTTTTCTGAAAAAATAAGCGAAGAGATGATTAGAAATATTTGTAAAAAGATTGAAGATAAAACTATAACCATTGATGAAATTGAAAAGATTGTGGAGAGTGCTAAATCGATAGATACCGCAGCTCTATCAATTATTTTTAATACTAATGAACCCCAATCAATAATTTTAAATTTTCTTGCTAACCAGAGCTTAGATCAATCAATACAGGAAAGAAAACTTGAGAAGGAACTTTCAAGACTTATTGTTATGTATCTTGGAATTGAAGTAAAGGATTCTTTCTCTTTGGAGCAGCTAAGGGATAAAACTATTGAAACCATCTTAATGGTCGATTTTATAGATTCATTGAAGGATGGTCCCGTTAAAGAAAAATATAAAAGTTTAAATTTGCCAAACAAAGACAATTATACATCGTCAATTAAAGGAATTGTTAATTTATGGAGGGATCGTTCTGATATCGTTGAGGAGTATATTAGGGAATCAGAAAAAATTCAAAAAATATACGATATTGCCCGCGAAACATTTGCCCCTAAAGACATAATTGATGTCCAAACTTTTTCTGTTGTTGATACAATGCTTATTAATACTTGTTTGAGCGAGGTCGATAATAAAAATTTACCATCAATTCAAGAAATAATTATTAAAAGAAGGAATGCTTTTTGGGCTACTAAAGAGGCTGAGCACTCATTGATCTGGGTAATTATTGAATATTGTATAAACTTACGATTATTTATTCAAAAAGCTTTGGAGGATATTAAACAAAAAGAATTAAGCTTGTCTGAGTTAATGGATTTATATATCGGAAGTAATCACGAAGGGTGGTTTTTAATTGATAAAAATTACCGGTTGCTGGAATCAAAATTTGCTGAGTTTGATATCGGGAGCGTTTTTGATGATAAACTTGAAAAATTTGTTACCAAGATTCGTGATGAGTACTCAAAATTATTAAATGTGCAGTCAGAATGCGTTTCTCTGAGTCTAAGCAATTCTAAAATGGCTGATACAGAAAAAATCTTAAAACAAAAAGACATCTTGAAAAGAACGGTTTTACCCATCCTGCAAAATAAAAAGAAATGTGCCTATTTCCTGGTTGATGCATTTAGATACGAAATGGGAGAAGAATTATTTGAATCCCTTGAAAATTATGAACAGAAGAACATCTCGCCAGCCATAGCGGCTATCCCCACATTGACACCTTTTGGCATGTTGTCATTGTTGCAATATTCCAATGAGGCTGTAGATATTAAGGGTATAAACGGGAAAATTATGCTTGAAATAGATGACAATAAAGTTAACAATCGAAGCGAGCGCTTAAAATATATTGCAGAGAGAATATCTAACTCCATTGAAATTTTTAAGCTTGATGATGTGATAAGGCCAAAGAAATCCGTAAGAGAAAGAATTAAAAAAGCCGATATGATTATTGTAACCTCTCAAGAGATAGATAGCTTATGTGAAAGTGGAGATAGTTTATTAGCGCGGCAAGTTATGAGTCAGATAATTTTAAATTTGAAAAGAGCTATCTACCATTTATTAGAAATAGGCATTGAGGATTTTGTTATATCCGCAGATCACGGATATCTGCTCGGTAATGAGATAGGTAAAGAATTAAAGATTGATAGCCCAAACGGAGAAACTTATGGACTTCATAAGCGTGTTTGGTTAGGCAAAGGCGGCAATAATCCAGAAAATACTGTCAGATTTAAAGCATCTGATTTTAGTTATAGAAGTGAACTGGATTTTGTCTTTCCAAGAGGAATAGCGGTCTTTAAGACAACCGGCAGTGAAAATGATTATTTTCATGGAGGTTTATCATTACAAGAAATGGTTATACCAGTAATAAGCATACAAATGAAACCGAGTTCAAAACAGAAAAAGCCATCTAAAGAAGAATTCGTTATTAATTTAGCAAAAGAAAGCATTACCAATCGTATATTTACCATTATGATTCAATATAAAGCTGAAGAATTATTGTTTGCAGAAATGTCAGCTGATAGGAGAAAGGTTCGTATAAATGTAGTTAAAGATAAAGAACAAATTGGACAGGCCGTTGCTTCAGAATATGGTTTTGATGAAGCTACCAATGAAATTATTTTGGAGAGAAATAAAAAAAATGTTATTACTATTATATTGAATGAGAATGTAAAAGAAGGGAAAATATCTATTGCCTTAATTGATTCGAGAACCGAATTGGAATTGGAAAAGATAAGTGATATTCCCTTAAGAATTACAATATAAAAGGGGAAACAATTATGCCTGATTTAAACAAGAAAGTAAATTCAATATTTTCCGGCAAAGTAGTACGTAAAGATCTGGTAAGGAAAGTTAAAGTTGGTGCGAATGTCCCAGTATATGTTTTGGAGTATCTTTTGGGACAATATTGTGCCACGGACGATGTCAATGCGATTGAAGTTGGGCTCAAAGTGGCAAATAATATTTTAGCAGAAAATTATATTCGTCCTGATGAGAGTATGAAAGCTCAAGTGAAAGTAAAAACAAAAGGCATATTTACGTTCATTGATAAAGTTTCTGTACGGCTGATAGCAAGTGAAGATAAATACTGGGCTACATTGGTAAACTTTGGATATAAAAATGTTCATATCACTGAAAACCATATTCGAAAATATGAGAGGTTATTACAAGGAGGATTATGGGCTCAGGTTGTAATGGAGTATCTTTATGAGGGAGACGAATCAGGGAAGAAGAGTCCTTTTCGAATACGAGATTTAAAACCTATCCAAATAGCAGCGTTTGATATAAATGAATACTTGCAAGGTCGGAAGGCATTTTCTACAGATGAATGGATCGATTTTTTATTACGAACTATAGGCCTTGAACCATTTTATTTCACAAAAAGAAAAAAATTACTGATCCTTTCTCGTTTTATTCCCCTTGTGGAGAATAATTATAATTTTATTGAATTAGGACCTCGCGGGACAGGGAAATCATATGCATTTCAAGATGTTACTCCATACGCAATTCTTCTTACCGGCCCCACAACCGTGGCGAATTTATTTTATAACCTCAATAAAAGCCAGATTGGACTTGTAGGAATATGGGATGCAATAGCCTTTGATGAAGTTGCTGATTTAAATAAGACACCCAAAGAAGTTATTACTTCTTTAAAGACATATTGTGAGTCCGGTACATTTGCACGAGGAAAGGAAGCGTTTACCGGGAAAGCATCTATAGTGATGTTTGGTAATATAAATCAGCCAGCTGACATATTAGTGCAAACTTCCCATTTGTTTGCCCCATTACCCGAAGTAATTCGTGATGATATTGCTTTCCTTGACAGGATTCATTTTTATTTGCCTGGTTGGGAAATTGATAAGATGAGAAATGAGTTTTTAACAGATAATTATGGTTTTGTAGTTGATTATTTTGCAGAAGCTTTGAAAGAGCTTAGAAAGTGGAATTTTACAGAAAGTATCGATCGCTATTTTAATTTAGGAGCACATTGTAATACTCGTGATACTAAAGCTATAAGAAGAACTATATCTGGACTTATTAAATTAATCCATCCAGATGGAGAATTCACAAAAGAAGAGTTAAGAGAATATGCTCAGTTGGCGCTTGAAGGTAGGCGAAGAGTTAAAGAACAATTAAAAAAACTCGCACCTTATGAGTATTCTAAGACAAGTTTTTCATTGATTGACAAAGAAACATTACAAGAATCTTATGTAGGAGTACCAGAAGAAGGGGGAAAAGGCTTAATATCTTCAGACCCACTTGCTCCCGGAATAGTATACACAATAGCAGTAGGAGAGCAATCAAAAATATCTATTTATAGGATAGAAATTAACATGTTTCCAGGCACAGGAAAGTTAAAAATATCTGGCTCATTAGAAAAAGAAATGCGAGATTCATTCACAAGAGCTTTTGATTATCTAAAAAGTGTAAAAGCTCAAGTGGGAGTAGGCTCAGATTTTAATACCCATGACTTTAGCGTTGAGGCTGTAGATCTATTGGGAACGGGAATAGGGGCTCCATCAGGAGTAGCTTTGTTTGTTGCTTTACTTTCAGCACTAAAAAAACAGTCTGTTTTACCAGCAGCAGTTGTCTTAGGGGATATGACCGTTCAGGGGAATCTTAAACCTTTGCCATCTTTGGCAGAACCCCTGCAGGTGGCTTTAGACAATGGTGCTAAGAAAGCATTAATACCGATTGAAAATAAAAGACATTTTTTTGATATTACTGCAGAAATTGTAGAGGCAGTTGACCCATTATTTTATAAGGATCCCATCACTGCAGCCATGAAAGGGTTGGGGATTGTATAATGGCTTGTAAAAAATAAATGGAAACATATCCCATCTTCTAAATACTTTTATTATATTTTTTACATATTTTTAAAATTAAAATATATTAATTTGAAGACTTAATTTGCATTTGTGTGTGGTTAGAAATAATATGGAGAAATATGAATAAAATAAAAACACCTAAAATAAATACTGATAATAATTTTTATAATTCAAAAGGTAAAAATGCAGAAAAAATAGTGCAAAGGTTAGCTATAAAAACGTTCCTTACTGATTGGTGTTATCTAAATCCTCGATTACCTGACAATAAGGAATTATGCGATTTATTAGTGGTTTTTGATGAAATTGCAATTATATGGCAAATTAAAGACCTAAAATTAAATAAGCTTGGGAAATATAGTGAAGCAGAAGTGCAAAAAAATTTACGGCAACTATCAGGGGCAAGAAGAAAGTTATTTGATTTAAAAACTCCAGTAGAACTTGAAAATCTATACAGAGGAAAAGAAAAATTTGATCCTACAACAATAAAAGAAATATATCTTATTTCTGTTTTATTAGGTGAAGGCGAAGAAATGTTTTCTTTTTTTGAAGAGATTAAAAATCATAAAGTTCATGTTTTTAATAAAAAATTTACGCAAATTATTCTTGATGAGTTAGATACAATAAGTGATTTTATCGATTATTTACATGAAAAAGAAAACTTTCTTGAAAAAGGAAAGTCATTAGTTATTTTGGGAGGAGAAGAAGAGCTCCTTGCTTTTTATTTAATAAATAATCGTAACTTTAAAAGATTTGAAAAAGCTGATCACATAACAATTGAAGAAGGTTCTTGGAAACATCTCCAAATAAAACCAGAGTATAAAAGGAAGAAAAAAGCTGATAAAATCAGTTATTATTGGGATAGTATAATTAACAGAGCCCACGAAGGCTCATCTAATGAATACAAAAAAATAGCAAAAGAGCTTGCTCGTCATAACCGTGTCCAAAGGCGGTTTTTAAGCAAAATATTTTTCGAGGCATATGTATTAGCACACAAAGATACTGTTCATGATTCGTATCGTCGGATTTTATTAACGGAAAATTATTCTACAGGAGTAACTTATTGTTTTCTTTTTCTAGATGATCCAGAACCAAGAGAAAGAAGAAGAGCAACGTTAGGAGCAATGTGTTTGATTGCTCGAGGAAAACATCAACAAAATAAAAAGGTGATCGGTATTGCTACTGAAAAGAAAATAAGACCAGAGAATTCATATGACTTTTGTCTAATGGATATTCCGGAATGGACTGAAGATAATCAGAAAAGTATGGAAAAGCTTCAAAGAAAAACTAAGATTTTTAATAATCTTAAGGTGAGTCGCATACGTGAAGAAGAATATCCTAAAATAAAAGAAACAGGGGACGGTTGTTAATGCTCAGCAATTAGGTAACTTTAATAGGAATTTTGTACTGTCCCAATTTTTATAGGAAAAACTTCAAAATTACTTGAGGGTGTCCTGGAAGAAAAGAGAAGAGAAATAATAAAAGAGTGTGCGCCAAGAAAGCTTGGCAGTTCTTGCCGGTGAGAGTCCGGATTAGGCAAAGGTTAGCCACCAGCCTAACACCTATA
>Ga0268280_1001488_pt1 | contig 15628 bp, 12 predicted proteins | sample saktaG_9_FD_190139 | JGI IMG/M metagenome (GOLD analysis project Ga0268280, IMG submission 190139) | Saline water microbial communities from Sakinaw Lake, British Columbia, Canada - sak_2011_5_24_40m | ecosystem: Environmental > Aquatic > Non-marine Saline and Alkaline > Saline ... | reverse complement strand
AAGACTCCATAAAGCCATACTACAATAACATAGCAAAAGAGATAGCCGCCAATATAGCCGTTTTGGAGATAAAGGGGATAGTTAATAAGAAGCTCACTGAAGAAGAGCTTAGGAAGATGGAGCCCAGGGAAATAGACCGGATACTCGAGAATATACGAAAATCTAACGATAAGTCCTTTGAGCTGGAGTATCTACTCCAGCAGGACTCCAAGTACCGTAAAGAGTACCTCGATCCTTCAAAGAAGCTCATGGAAGACCATATGAAACTCATCCTCGGCTCCTTTGCCAAGAAGATCAGCGAAGCGCTTGAGGATAATAGATAGGTTATTTTACTGTCATCCTGAGGGAGGCCAACGGCCGACCGAAGGATCTAGATTCTCAGAATGACAAGAGTTTTTAAGAGGGTGATAAGATGAAAACGCTCAGGACTCTAATACTCATGATGCTGATTCTCCAGTGCACAGCCTATGCCTATGATGGCAGTGACAATAGCGACAGGCTGTCTAACGGGTCGTCGTCTGTATTCTCACCCGGATATATCAACGCCGCCAAGCAGAAGACAGAGGCCGTAATAAGCCAGATGGATCCGAAGAAGAGCTTTATGGAGAGGCTCGTAGATAATATAAAGGCCGGGGTGGCGGATAATGTCGATGATGCCGCCGATACCAAGGTGACGGCTGAAGTGAAGATGAAGAAGAGCTCCGCTCCGGTTGGAAGCGGAAATACCACTATAAACCAGGCCGGCCTCGTGGATTCAGTCAACTATAATATCAATATAGGCTCAGGCAACGCGCAGCAATATCTGGATAGAGCCACAAATAAGGTATACAACACAATGGGATCCGGTAGGGTTCTTGAATCTGAGGAGATAAACGGTAAGAGGTATGTATACGTGGGTTTCGATAGTTACGGTTACAGTTATTCATCCCTTATGAGTGTTATTAGTAACACGACGGCCGATGATAATATAATATTGAGGGGAGGCTTGGATAAGAACGGAAATTCTATACAGTACGCAGGCGGGTATGTCAGCAAAAGAGTGTCAATTTTAGGCGGATTTGATGAGAACGGGAATAGGCAATGGAATTCTTCAACTGGAGCTTTTAATAATGAATCTAGCGTACAGTGGCTAAGCCTGAGTAATATAACAAATTCATTAATAGACGGGATTAAATTCAGGGATACTCTAGAACTAGATAATTCCGCAGTCAATATATACAATTGCACATTTTTGGGATCGAGAGGTTTGCGTGTCGGAGGAATTTATGGAACTCCTTCCGTAATGGATGTAAATATCAGTAATAATACGTTCAGCGGCAATCTGTACGGGATCATAGTGTCGTCAACCAACAAATATAATATAAGTATAAGCAGAAATAATTTTTTATCCAGCTGCAAAGAAACTGTAAATGCCAACGGCTCAAGTCATACCAACATAAATCTAAGTTATAATAACTTCGGCGGCACGGTTGAGCTCGGCGGAAACGGGCAAGTTATTTATTCAGACCATAATAACTTTTTTAATAACGTCACTTCAATAACAACGGCATGGTCGGGGTCTAAGACTTATTATTCAACGAATGATTATTTTCAATACGGCGGCTCATTCTCGGGACCCGGCATAAATATCCAAAATAAATCTTCTTCGGCCTATAACATTCCCCTCCAGGGATTTGTGAGCCAGAAAATCGCGACAACAGTTCCTACTACTACTTCGATTGGCCAGCAAAACCCGCTTAACACCATTCCGTCATCCGCCCTGGCAAACACTAAGAGCGGTTTTGATTATCTGAAATATCTTGGCATTGCCGATCCGATAGCTATGGGGAACGACATAAAAAATAAGTTGCTCAATAAGAATGGTAACAAGGATATCAACATAGCCAGCAGTAATTCGGCCGACGCATTAGCGGTGAAAATATCAAATAACGACCAATCGAACCTCCCCATATTAACGCCTGGCGATAATGCCGATGCTGTCGTACGCCTTGAATCCATACTGAATAATCCATCGGAAGATCAAAAATTCATCATAGAAACCATCTTAAGCCTTTTAAAAGGCATATCCGAGATAGAGGAAGAGGCGGGCAAGTCCGCTGAACTAACAAAAGCGGAAAACGACCTCCTTCAGATGGCGGCCGCCGTTCTCTTGGCTCAGGGCATACCGGACCTCTTAAAAGAAGGGGACGTGGAGAACATGAAGGGCATGTTCAAGGATCTCGGGGCTTCAAAAGATAAGGTTCTTCTTAACTATAAGGATTCCATAAAGCCCTACTACAATAACATAGCAAAAGAGATAGCCGCCAATATAGCCGTTCTGGAGATCAAAGGGATAGTCAATAAGAAGCTCACCGAAGAAGAGCTAAGAAAGATGGAACCAAGAGAAATAGACCGTATACTCGAAAATATCCGCAAATCGAACGATAAGTCCTTTGAACTTGAGTATATACTCCAACAGGACTCCAAATACCGTAAAGAGTACCTGGAACCGTCTAAAAAGCTCATGGAAGACCATATGAAGGATGTTCTCGGGGTATTCGCTAAGAAGATCAGCGAAGCGCTCGAGGAGAAGAGATAGAATTCCCGCAGCAAACCTAAAACAAATACATACTTATCAACAGGCAATCCGTATATTGACATAAATACTTGTGCCACAATAACTTATATCAATATATAACACTATGCGAAGTTAACATAAGATATATTATCAGACTCAAAGTTATATGCTAAATCTAATAAGCCCTCACGGGCTTTTGTCATTATTGGTCGATCTACTGGCGGGTTTTTAACCTATTATGGCTTTAATTAACGGCTTATATATTCTTCTACTATCTCGCGGATCGTTGTAGATACGCCCTTTTTTGGCTGTTTCAGTTTCTTACCAAATACATCTTCATCATTACAGTGTTTACGCGACTTTGATATTTCAATAAGCTTCTGCACCGTTTCAGGCTTTAAAAACAGCCCGACATACTCGGTATATACCTTAGGCCTGCTTGTCAATTGGCACCTCGATTCCTTTCTTATTAAAACCATCCAAGAATTTCTTATATTTACGCTCTAAAAATAAACCATTTTGGGCATCTTTATACATTGCCGCAAACAGCTTTTCGCTATCCTTATGGCCGTATTTAAACATATAACTTATCGCATTCTTTGTGGGCTGCTCATAGATAATTCTCTCAGGCATGCCAAATTTTCGAAGCGCTAACTCTAGTTTTTTAATGAACTCTTTTGAACTGCTAACAAACTTCGTTCGTATTGGGTAATTTTCGCTGCGTTTGTCAAAAAATACGGATCCGTCACCGTCAAAAACACCCCTGATGAAATCGATCAAAAAAGCATCCGGAACATCCGGGAACCGGATCGTTAGGCTTTTATTAGGAAAAACCCCTAGCTTATTCAGATCTGAGACCAGTTTTTGCCTTGAAAAGCTAAAATTGTATAACCCATCCTGATGGCCATAATATTTGATATTATGGGCTGAGCCCATCAGACTTTTAACTTTTTGGAGCAATTCCCTATCGTTAATGCAAAGCGCCACTGTTCCAAATCTGGAAATGCAGCCATCTGTCGCTATCAGCCCTAGCACATATGCCATTTCCCGCGACCAATTACTAAAAAAACACTCATTTATGTCATAGTAATTTTGCGGTACCTTACCACTCTTCTGAGCCTCTAGTCGGGCCTCGGACCTGTTGCGTATCGTTAATTGCTCATCTTTACAGTATTTCCATATTGCGACTCTGGATGCCCCATATAATCGCGCTATATCTTCGAGGGACCTCTTCTCTTCAAGATATAGTCTATTCAAATCTTCCTTTGTCAGTATTGTTCTTAATCCTTTTCCCATATTATAAAGATACCACAAAACATATTTAGTGTCAATGTTAACTTAGGACGTTGAGCATAGGGCGAGAATAGCCTGTATCTAATGGATTATGCGGATTAAACTATTGAATTACCGGTGAGATTCCTGCAGTTTTCGATCTTTGACCCAATTATCATATGCGTAACTCAAGATCGCGTACTTCCCTTCAGATCTTAAGTCTCTAAACTTAAGGCCGACATCGTACGTGGAATTACCCGTCTTTTGATTCCACATAACCTGGCCTACGGCTTTAATTGGGGCTCTTTCGGTAGGCACTGAAACCTCGAGTTTCAGAATTTCGCCATATTTCATAGCTTCTTTTGATGCCAATTTCAGGCCTTCACGGCTCACATCTTTAACCGAACAGCTCTTCTTTGGCCCGAACCATCCGGAGGCTTTTGAACGCGCATCCAGTGACACATTAAACCTTAAAAACTTTCTCTTATCTTCCATAATACCCTCCATTTTTTATATAAACCAACTTAGGATCGGTATCTTCGGTATCGGTATCCCGCTCGGGATCGGTATTGACGCGCATCCGGACACATTTAAGACCATCAATATTATAGCCGAAATGGCGATAAATAACCATTTTTTTCTGCTATTTACCAAAATCTACCTCTTCCCCACATATCTATTAAAATAATAATAACACTGTATACTATCATAGGAACTATGATAGATAAAAGGCCTTTTCGCGGTATCTTCGATTCGGCGGCTATGCGGCGAGCCGCAAAGTACATCATCCAAAGGCCGGCTATATTGGTGACCCAGTAGAATATGACCGTTAATACCGCCATATCGAGCGGCACAAGCGTTTTAACGGCCCTGGCCATGATATATGCCAGGGGTATGTTTATAAGGACATCATTCCATGTGGTAAGCGGCGATAACAGCCACCCGGCCATGAACATTGCCCTGTATAGGATATTTTTGGGATTTTGGATCAATAATCGCTCCAGAGATATTTATCCACATATTGGCCCAGGATCTCCTGGATCTTGGATGGCGTAGGCATCGTAAAATAGCTATTTATTATGGCATGCGTTATTTCATGGGCAAATACGCCATCGGATACCTTATCTACAGATATATATAACGCGTTTGTCTTATATCGATAGTATGCCACGTCGTTATATTTGAGTTCGCCTCTTGCCAGATATATATTGATATTAAGATCTTTCGGCCTCATATCGAGAATGGTTTCTACGCGCTCTATGATTTTATCTACCCTATTTGAAGCCATCTCTTTATCCGCTGTAAAATCTATACGCGCGCCTCCGAGTTTCCATAGAAGATCGCTTAAGTCCTTATCGTCATTATAATGTATGGTGGTGTATTTGGTCTTAAAGATCTTTTCCTGCTCGGCTTCTACGGGGGTTAAAACGGATAGTGTTATCAGAACTGCGGCAAAATACGTTATAAAGCGGCGCTTCATCGGCCTACTCGCCGGGACCTGAGGTCACCTTAAATCTATCGACTTCCTCTTCGAGTTTCTTAAGGGCGACCTTTATCCTGGCGGTAACTCCCTGCTCATTTTCATTCTTTGACGTAAGATCCTTCAGTTCCGCCAGTATGCTCTTTATCTTACCTACGCGCACATCGAAAGTCTCCACCAAAGAATTCAGCGATTCTTTAAGCTCGGTAAGTTGGTCGGTCTTACGCAAGCTTATCCTTTTTGTGAGGTCGCCGTAACCTATATCCACGAGATCCTTTTCAAATCTGTATAATGGCCCGGCTATCTTATGCGAAAGCAATATAAATACGATCATCCCGGCAAGGCCTATGCCTATAACGGATATTAATATTATCAGCACCAGCGGCATGAAGAAAAAATTCTGCGTCCGTTCGATCGTAAGTATGGAATTTGTATATCCGGTAGTCAGAGTATTTCCGGAAACCTGCATTAAAAGAACGGCTATGAGCAAGGCCTCAAAAGCTATAAGAATCGCGAACTTCAGCGCGAAATTGAACTGGAAGCCTTTTTTTATAAAGTAATTTTTCCGCATTGTCATATGGAGTAGTCCTTTACGACTATCTTTGACTTCTTTTTTTGTTCTTTTAACCATTCCTCGAAGAGGCGTTTCTCCTTTAGCGAAATGGCGCGTTTTTCAACTTCATCTTTTATGTCAGCGAGAGGGGCGAGATCATGCTTTTCTTTCTCGATAACTTCGATTATGTAGTAATTTGGTTCATCCGCGACCCTCGCCACCCTCCCCTTCTCCATCTCGAAAGCGTCAAGAAGCGCTATCATCCCCACATCCTCATAGGCAATAGGGCCTACGGTCTGCCAGGCGGAGGTATCCTTATCGGCCAGATATTTCGTATAGGCCTCATCCGCGGCCTTTTTACTTCTGGATTTAAATACCTTAAAAGTAACGGTGTAGGACATGTTATCGTAATACCTGGCGATATCGTCGTCCGTCGCGAACAGGTAATCCTGAAGTTCCTTCTTCTTGTAATCGATAAAATCGCGTATCAGGGTGTGCTCCCAGATCGTCCTTATGGTATTGACGAACCTCTCCTCACGCGCCAGTCCTTTTTCCATGGCGTACTGGACTATGATCTTCCGGTCTATCATGGCATCGAGCTGCTCGGACTTTGTGTCCTTACTTAATTTAAACTCGGGATCGAGTTTCGCGCGAAGCGCTATATCGCGCTCAAGGTCGGCCTTATATATGACGTCTTTATTTACGGATGCGATGACGTCTTTATCATCCGAGACGCTCCTGCCGCAGCCGGTTAAAATTAAAGAGACTGCCAGTATAAAAACCGGCAGTCTCAAAATATCTATCGACCTCATCTTTGGCATCTTATTTCCCGGAATCGTATTTCTTAAGAACAGCGTCGGTTATATCGATAGCGTTATTCATGTATACGATCTGCGGACTGGCCTGTAGTATTAAAGAATATCCGCCCTCATCGCCGACCTTTTTCGATATATCCAGTATATCCTTCAGAATGGTCGATGTAAGCTCGTTATCTTTCTTCTTTAACTCTTCTTCCATGTCCTGCTTTAATCTCTGAAACTCTTTTATATCTTCGGCCAATTTTTCTTCTTTCATCTTACGGGCATCCGCCTTCATCTTCGCGCCGCTTGTCTTAAGTTCATCCTCGGTCGCCCTGGCCGACTTTTCTTTAGCGGCGAGCGCGATGCGCTTGGATTCAAACTCCTTATCGAACTCGATCTTAGCGATCTTCCCGGCCTTCGACTCCAGTATCACTTTCTGGATATTAAGGATCCCTACCTTTGAACCGGTCTCACCGGCCGCGAAAACAAACGAGCAGGAAAACATAACCGCCAGAGCGAGCGCTACCACCATTATCTTAGTTTTCATTTTATCTCCTTTTATACTGACCGCGCATTTGTTTCATCTACTATACAATTGTAGGGCACCCTCATGGGCACCCTACAATATTACTACAATATCTTCAGCAATGCAATAGTTACTAAGTTCCTGATCCCGGAGTCTGCCACGTGCCTGCGCCTACGCCTGAAAAAGACCCGTCGCCGTAAGTTCCGCCGGCCTGGCCGGTAGCCGTATTTCCACCGACAGTTCCTGCCACATCCGCCGTCCATGTGCCATCCACCCACGTGCCGTTCTGCAGATTCAGCGAATCGGCGCCACTTCCTACAGTTAGATTCCATCCTGCGCCGGGATTGGAATTATAGTTACCGTTTATCAGCATCGTCCAGATACTGGCGAAACTGTTCTGGTATAGCGCGACATTCGCCACAGCGCTCATGCCGCCGCCAACACCTGTTAATATGTTCGAATAAACCTCGGTGATTGGTATGCTCACAAATTTATTAAGCGTATCCGCATCGAATCCGAGCTTATCGGTCGTAAGAAGATCCGTGACCTCGACCCATTCACCTACGGCCGCGGCATTCCATGTGCCAGTAGACTCGGACACGTCTATATAGCCGTCAACCACGCCGCCTATTTTGCCGGCCTTTATCATGCCATCTCCCATCGACTCCAGCCATATGCCTTTAAAATCAGCGGCCATCGCATTGTTATTCACGGTGCCGGCGATCGTTCCTATGATGTAAGCATCCTCATAGTCGCCTACGTTATCCGTTCTTCCGGCCAACCCTATTTTAAATATGGACGACGTTTCGATGTCGCAAGTTCCACCCAGATTGGCTTCCCATATCCCCCAGTTCTGGTCGTAAAAATTTATCGTTGTAGCGTCCATATATGTCGCATTTATAAGGTTATCGTTCGAAAAACTCCCTGAACCTTTGGCTGAAAAATATCCAAACTCCAGCATGTCTAAAAACCCGCTTTCGTCTTCAGGGTTGGAATATTCGGTTACACCCATTGTACTATATTGACCTAATCCTATAGCTTCCCAATTCAATGAGTCTATCATGGCGCCCAAAAGATCGCCGTAAGAGATTATCGCCCTTCCATCAGAAAGCGTCATGCCTATCATCGCGCCGCTGATCCTTTCGGATACGTTATTCGAAAGGCCGCTACCCAATACTACCCAATAACTGCCGGAGCCCTCACCGTCTGGCTGGGAATATCCTACCATTTCAAGTTTAAATACCGACATATCCCTTGCGGAAGCTATAGAATATGTCCCGCCAAGGTTCATGCTCCATATGCCCCAGTCTGAATCCGGAAAATTTAACGACATACCGTTTAGATAGCCTATGCTCACATCGATAGCATCATCATAAAAACTCCCTGAACCTTCAACTATCGATAGCGTCGAAGTATATGGCTCAATATCCCCGGGCTGGGCGTACACCCCTACCATCTTTCCTATCATGGCTTCCCCATCCCATATGCCGCCCATCATACCATAATAGACTCCATCGGCCCCGGAATCGGCTCCATAATATTCCTGCTCACCCCACGTGCCTATAACGGTGCCGGACCAGCTCCCAGTATTGCCGATATCGGATACCCCGTATACGTTGCCACTCATCGTTCCGAGCGAACAACCATCTCCGAAGAGACCATAGCCGCTTACGAGAGCCGACCATATCCTGGAGCCTTCCGATTTTTCATAATAATTACTTCCGTCACCAAGATAAAGGCTGTATATGCCCCAGTTTTCTCCGGAAATGAAATGTGTAGATCCGGAAACGCTCAGCCCCTGCATATACCCGCCGCCTTGAAATTCGCCTATCAGATAATAAGCGGTAAGCTCTCCTGATAATATTTCCACAGACTCGGGATCAAATCCGGCGGAAATCTGCTCCGCTCCAAAGATACCCTCCGCCATCCACCTGCTGCTATCTGTGTAATAAACTCCGCCTAGATCACCTGATAGAAAACCTGCGATGCCGTCAGGGTCAACGTATATCGCTAATGCCGAACCCTCGATCTTTTCGCTTCTCCACACACCGGCAGTCAGGCCGTAGAAAAAACCTCCATCGATAGTTGTTGAATTGCCGGTAGTTACATCGTAACTTTCTATGGGCGTATTCCAAATGAGCGTACCATCCGGAGTTTCAGAACCTAAATAGTACTCACCAATGGCTAAGAAATTTGCCAGATTTTTCCATGGTGAGACTATGGCGCCGATAAGCCCCATATCTTCGCCTGCCCAAGATAAATTACCATTGTCATTATAATACAGACTGCCTTTCTCTTGGCCCCACGCTCCGCTGAAGGAGATCGGGTCGCCGTACCATTCGCCGGCTGTGACGCCTTGCCATGAACTGCCATCATATGTTCCGAGAAAATCGCCGTCTATGATACCCATCTTTGTGCCGGTTAAAAAGCGCCCTGAAAAACTACCGCTGAGCTTATTGTTTTCTACAGAGTCGGAAGTTATATCAGCTATCCAGTAGCCAATATCATAGTCAAAATCCTCAAGGTTGCTGTCATAATAAGCTCCGAAACTGTTACGTCCTCCCACGCTCCACATAATGCCGTCTGTAGGCGTCGACTGAAATGTTTCAGCGCCCCTGCCGCCGTATATGCCCCAATTTTGAACTTCATATGTATCGCGATTCACCAGCGATATTGTCAGAAAACCATCAGTACCGCCTTCGCTTTCATTTTCATCATTTCCTGAATTTGTCCATATAGCGTCGGCCATGCCTTCTGCGGTTATACCTATATTCTTATTCCCGTCCAGCAATTCTCCCGTGATTCCCGATAGGGTGCTTAATAGGATATACGCTCCTGTGCCGATAGAATATTCACCTATAAGCTTACCGCCGGCTATTCCCACATTACCGTTCGGGTCGATGTATATAAATTTCGAAAGCCCTTCCATGATGCCGCTATCTACGCCGCCGCCTATACCGCCGGCGATACCATAAAACGCGCCGCCGTCCGCAGTCACCGAATTTCCGGTGATCGGGTCATTGCTATGCAATATGCCATCGTTCACAGTCCACACGAAAGGTACGGAGTCGGCTGCAATGCTACCGGCTGATATGAAATCAGCCTTCTGTTCCTCATTCCAGAAGGAACCGACAAAACCGCCCTCCGAAGCATCTATTACTCCCGCGATCTCACCATAGTGTACGACATCGGCAGTCAAATTGAAGTTTGAGTCAAATACCAAAACTTCCGGCGTTGGCTCTTCTTCTGTCGGGAGGCCTGGTGTAAATGGCACATCGACAAATGGATTATCAGTACCTGTATTAGTAGAACCGATTATCTCTAGGCCGCCGAGCGCGTTATTATTACCACCCTCAAGATAAATACCAACAGTACCGCCGCTTGAAGAATATCCTTCGGTGCCGTTGCCTGCGCCCCACCCCGAGCCCCAATTTTCTCTCTCCTGCTCCGAAAGAGTCGTTGGTGCGGAAATATTGCCCTTATTATCGGCATATGAAGACTGGCCGGCATCGACCGAGCTCTGAAGAGAACTTATCAAACTGTTCAGATATCCAACCCCGCCCTCGAAAAATACCCTGGTGCTGCCGGGCGTTACCTGTACATACATGAGTGTACCGCGCGCCCCACACACAGCTGTAGGTGTCTTCACCTCAAATGTGGAGTTCGTCTCTTTCAGCTTCTCTATCCTGGCGCGTATCTTACCCATGCTTGACTCAAATTTATTCTCATACTGTCCGGTCTTCGGATCCTGGATGAGCTTTATTATCGTTATTCTTGTATTTTCCTTGAGATTCATCCCATTACCGTTTTCGAAACTTATCTCCGCAATACCATCTTTACCAGTCTCGATGGTATCCCCTTCTCCAAGGACGTCGTTGATCGTCGCTTTACGGGAAGTCTCTGAACCTTTAGATGTAATCCTGACATCTCCGGACATATTCGTGAAGGCACCTTTAAGCATGGTAGCGTTAGCGCTGCGCACTACGTTGGTCGGTATAGATGTCTCCTGCTCCTGAAGCTTCTTCTCAAAATCCATGTACGGCCTCATCCCCTTCGGCGTTTCGTCGGATGGCACCATGACGCTGTTTCCGGCAGGGACCACAATCTCATCCTTAGGATAAAGAGGATTTGTTATAAAAAGTTTTCCTTCCGCTACGAGCATGCTGCTGGAACCTGCCTGATACGACGCGTATACATCCGAACCCCTTACCGTTCCCAGCGCATTCGGAGTGGAGATGCGGAATTCCGCCTTGTCCGCCATCTTTGAGATGATAGTGCGAGCTTTACCACGCTCGAGCATGATATCGGCCGTCTTCCTATTATTGTTGCTATCCAGAACATAGTCTTTAACAACTACCTTGGAATTCTGAGCTACTCTAAGGACAGATTTATCATTAAACGTTATTTCGGTCTTGGAATTGGCTTTAGCGCGCACAGCATCCCCTATGGATATGCCATCCCCTTCCCTTAATGGTGTAGCCATATCCGAACCGGGCCTGGTCACGTCCACCCTGCCTTCCACATAGGTAACCTTACCTATATCCGCGGCGTATGCGTATGGGCACGCCATCGCGATGACGAGCGCCATTGCCATAAACCTTCTAACGATAGATCCTGTCCTTGTCTTCATCTTTTACATCCTCCGATTGCGCCAAGCAATTACCGGTTACGTTTAATTTTACCTTAGAATTTTACCTCTACTCCAGCACTGAACACATTTCGATTGTAATCATATATAGATATATTGGATGAGTCCTTCACAAAAGTGTATTGCAATTGGATCTCGGAATCCTTATAGATTTTATACGCCGCCATTGCCGATACCGTATAAACCTGGTCATGCCTGTATACATTATAGATTGTGTTTGAGTTGCTGAAGTTCTGGATAGACACCCCTCCGGTCAGGGTAACATTCAGTTTATCCATGACAGGATAGAGCAGCGTGGCGTTCGCGTCGTTCTGAAGGTTGCCCCAGTTAGCCCCGTCCGTCCATTCCTTTAATATAGCGTAGCGCAAGTTAAGAAACCCCTTGTTCTTCATGAAGAAGAAATACCACCCGAACCCGCCTCCGAGATCGTTACCGGAGCGATCTTCATCCGCTATGGTTGGCGCCCACATGTAGTCTTTGTACGCATACTTTATATAGGCCTGCCCCATATTGCTGTTTCCCACCATGAAATTATATACGGCGCTCGTGGTCGGACTGGAAAGGTATGCCTTATCGTTAACTCTGGTTATATTGTAAGCGGTAGGAAACGCGAGAAGCCCGCCCTTAAGATTCATCTCCGGCTGTAAAACAAAAGTGTTCGATATAGTGTCGTAGAATCCCAAATTATTCTGCTTAGCCCAATAGAAAAAGTATTGAGCCTTTACATCGAAAATTTCATTAATGCGGTATTTATATTCGGCATTCGCTGTCGTGACTTCGCGCGAATCCCCCACATCCCCCACGTCAGTCGCGACCGTAGCGTTGCTCGGCTCAAGTATTACGTTGCTGTCATATTGCCAATAAAATCCGATATTTGCTTTAAAAGGCTTCATAGCCTGCTCGCGCTCAGTGATGGCATTCATATATGTGTTTGCGAAGTTGGCCATCGTCGAATTCGGGTCGACAAGCGATAACTGCTGGAACACATTTTTGGCATCTGAAAACTTACCCATCTTTAGATACGCGGTGGCTACCTGATAGTCCACCGACTGCGCCATCGACGGGTCAAGGGCCTTAGCGTTCTCGAAAGACGCGATCGCCGCTTCAGTCTTCTCTTCCTTTAATAGTACCATCCCTTTAAGGAAGGCTATCTGAGCCGGCCTGATGTTTGCCGATTCGGCCTCAGCTATCCACTTATCCGCTTCTTCGAGTTTATTTGTCTGATAAAGACAATCTATGAGTTCGATAAGAGCGCCCATTATTTTAGGAGAAGAAGTTACGGCATCCCGTAGATGAGGCACCGCTTCGCTATAATTCTGCATCTGTTTATATGTAAGGCCGAGATAGTAAGAAGCAAGGGTAGACTGCGGCTCTTCGAGACGGGCTTTTTTCAGAACTCCGAGAGCCTCATCAAAGTTCTCGTGTTTATATAGCCCTATTCCTTTTTCAAGAGTGGGATTTAATTTTTTCGTGTCGCTCCCCTGATCATCCTGTGAAAAAACTGCGCTCGCGAAACTAAGAGTTAATAATATTACCGCCGCCGCCACTCCGAACTGTTTTACTATTTTCAATTCCCGCCTCCTTGTAAAATTATAATTATGAACTTAAAAATCCGTTGTTTCAGTATACAAAACGAAACAACACATGTCAATATTTTTATCCTCATATTTGAATTCCTAACGGCTATGTTAGGAATCAAAAAAGGTGAAATAAAAACTTGACCTTGCCCCGCGAAATGTATATAATCAAGAAAACTAAAAAGGTTTTTCTGAAACGAACCGCAAGACAAAGGAGTTTTTAATGAAAAAAAAGATCTTATACTTGATTGGCTTGATTATAATTCTCTCCGTCGTAAACGGCGCATCTGCTTTCGCGTCGGTAAGCTCCTTTGATCAGATTTGGATGGTAAAGGGAGATAAAGAAACGACGGCCTATACCGAGTTTGCATGGGGCGAAACACCGTGGCTCTACTTAAGGCTTCCGGCTGCACCTGTGGGTTTTGGTTGGAATTCAAGCGTAACATCGGACTGGTTATTTGACGATACTTGGCAGGGATTAAGCGACAAAAACAATAACGCCAAAAGTTACTGGTTACGTCTATCCGACTGGGATACTCTCAAACAGGTCGGAACATGGACCGTTGATGCCAGTTACGAATACGCTAAGACCGGGCAGCCTTCTGTATTTGGCTACGGCTCCACGGCATTCACCGTTACCGCCGTCCCCGAGCCTATCTCTTCCGCGCTCTTCCTCTTAGGGGGCACATTGCTGGCAGCGCGTCAATATCGCAAAAAAAGGAAAAATAATATGACTAAAAATCTAATGGTATTTTTATTAGGCATCGCGGTATTGGCTTTCGCGGGTAATGCGTTCGCTGCTACGACAACGAATTTCGGCGCTACCAACGATGCGTACGTATATGAAGGAAGTAACGGCAATGATAATTTCGGTAGCGCTACCACTCTCCTTGTCGCAAGCCCATCAGGCAGTAATAATGATTACTGGAGTTATCTGCAGTTTGACATAGCCAGCGCGCTGACTAATCAGACCGTTACGGCAGCCGACCTTTATTTGTATTGCACCAGCACTTCATCATATGGCTCCAGAACTGTTAATGTATTTGACACTGCGAATAACTGGACCGAAGGCAACATCATATGGACCAACAAACCTTCTACCGGAACTGCTGATGGGACAGTAACTATACCTAAAAGCGGATTCGGGGCCTGGTACTCCTGGAACGTGTTGTCATTGATCAACACTTCCGAAGCACCTCAATCGTTCCTTGTGAAAACTTCAAGCACAGGAAACACTATTATTAATTTTGCATCGAGCGAGTTTAGCACTGCCAGTCTTAGACCTTACCTTAAAGTTACCGCCGTTCCCGAGCCGATCTCTTCCGCGCTATTCCTTATAGGCGGCACGATGCTCGCGGTCCGTCAGTATCGCAAGAAGAGAAAAGTTTAGATAAGAGCGCAAGTGCTGAAGAGCACAAGTGCGTAAGTAAATATAGTAGGGCGGGCTAAAACCTGCCCTACTTTTTTATACCCGACGATAAGGACTATGGTATAATCTTCCCATGCAGAATAAAATACTGAATCGTTTAATCTGGCTCCTCGTGGCCCTTCTCTACTCACCCGTGCTCTACCAGCTTTACCGCGGACGATGGGAGACGATCGACTACACCCACGCTTATTTCATACTGCCGGTATCACTCTGGCTAACCTGGCGCGCGCTTAAAGAGCGCAAGGGCGTAAGCGCTGAAGATCACAAGAGCACAAGCGTGCAAGTGGGAAAGTTCGGATTACCGCTCGTAATTCTCGGTCTGGCCGTATTCATCTTCGGCTGGCGATGGGACTATCTATCTGTCGCTACCATATCGGCAGTGCCGCTTCTGTTTGGCATCGTGCTGTATATGTACGGCGCCGGGACGGCAGCCGCACTCTCCTTCCCTATTTTGTATCTTCTACTGATGGTTCCGCCGCCATTAGGCGTGCTCGATTCTATCACGATACCGATGCGCTACGGCATCTCCGCTCTCACGGCCGATATTTTAAGATTCTTCCATTACCCTATCTCCCGCGAGGGCCTTCTCCTATACATAGGAAAGCATGAGATATATATGGGCGCGCCGTGCAGCGGTTTCCGGTCGCTTATAACCATGGTATCGCTGGGCCTGGTCTACGCCTACATCAGTAAGGGCGGATTCGTAAGGAAGTCTATATTGTTTTCATCCATAATACCACTCGCCATTATCGGCAATCTCGTCCGCGTATTGGGGGTGTGCCTCGT
>Ga0268280_1001486_pt1 | contig 15641 bp, 17 predicted proteins | sample saktaG_9_FD_190139 | JGI IMG/M metagenome (GOLD analysis project Ga0268280, IMG submission 190139) | Saline water microbial communities from Sakinaw Lake, British Columbia, Canada - sak_2011_5_24_40m | ecosystem: Environmental > Aquatic > Non-marine Saline and Alkaline > Saline ... | reverse complement strand
AAAAAAGAAGAACAAATCAACACCTTAATGAAGTTCATCGACGCCAAATTAAGAGACAATTTACCACAAATTAAAAGGTCGAAATTACAACTAATTAACTGTCAATTATGTTCCCTAGCTTGAACAGCCTTTAAAAGTCTTTCTCTATGTATATTAGATAAGCCCTGTCTTTTCAACAAAAAAACCAGAACTAGGCATAATCTAGCCTTGACTCCATTTTATATCACTAGCATTAAAAGTTTTTCGATTTAGCCATTCACCAAAAACCGTAGCGGCCATTGGCATATCTCCACCAGTCCTAATATTATCAAATAAAGGGTAGAATTCCGCCCAATCAACTGGATACTCTATTTCATTATAAATTCCAGTTAAAAGAATCAAATTAGTTTCCGGTCCAATCATAACTTTAATCTTTTTCCCATTTTCTACTATATTAAAATCAGTTAAAGTCGCACCAATACCAATCGTATTACATTCATTCAAATTACAATAGATAGTCAGATTTTCACTGAGGGGTGGAAGATTTTTATAATAGAGGAAAATTCCACCAGCCACGATTAATAAAATAATAATTATAATTAAGGAGATCCAAATTTTTTTTGCTAAGTTATTCATCTCAAAATTATAACATATTTTTCCCTTTTCTCCACTCCTCAATTTTGGCATGATTGCCAGATAAAAGAACGGCGGGGACCTTATATTTTTTACCTTTATGAATCAAAATTTCCGGTCGGGTATAATGCGGATATTCCAGACCATGTGAACCTAAAGTACCCTCACTTTCCTTTTTTAGAATCAGATTCCAATGAGATTCCTCCTTCAGGGAATCCAAACTAATTACTCCCGGTAAAAGTCTGCCCACAGCTGAAGAAACAGCCATAGCTGCCACATCACCGTCAGTCAAAACATAGGGTCCAATAGAAATTTCTTCTGCCTTTATTATTTTAGTCACCCGTTCATCAATTCCTTCATAACGGCCAGTAATAAAAACCAAATCATTATATTTTTTTGCCCAATCATATGCCATTTTTTGATTGAACGGTTTACCTTTAGCAGAAAAAACTATTACTTTTGTTTTTCTCTTATTTTTTATCTTCCTTTCAACCTTAATAAATGCTTTCAAAATAGGTTCGGCCATTAAAACCATACCTGCCCCACCACCATAAGGTTTATCATCTACCCGAAGGTAGGGTGTAAATTTTTTGTCCCCCTTCGCTTTCTTGGCAGAAGCTACGGTGGAACTCGCGAAGACGCGAGGATTATAAAAATTAAATTTTATTTTCTTCTCCCTCTGCGCCCGCCCCAAAATCGACTCATTAATATATGAATCAAACATTTCCGGAAATAATGTGATGATATGAAAATTCATCACCGCTAATCTACCATATTTTAACCATTATTTCAAGCCATTTTAAACAACTCAACGCCGTCGAGTCGTTCAAAACATTAAAAAAGGGCGTCTTCCGAAGAAGACGCCTCTATACCTACTGACCCAGCTCAATCAATGAGCTTCAGCCAAAAAAAGATGACTGAAAAAACTCCTCCGCTAGTAATCCCAATTATCATTGGGTATGGATAAAGTTGTGGTCCGATAGGTGACTTATCAACAATCACCGTCCCAACGGCCACCACTGCGAGCATTAACATTCCAAATCTTCGCATTACTACCCCCTTTATCACTCCCATGAATTTTAGCGCAGATTCAATTTCCAGCGCATGATGACACCGTTCCCAAACTGATGCCAAACGTTGAATTTGATGCCAGCCTGAGCCCGACTTTTGATGAATTTCCGGACGGGATCAAAATCATTATAGCCCCACATTCTGTGTGCCTGCCCATCAGAACATTTAGTTCCATCAAAAAGTTGATCATCACTTATGAAATCCTGATTTTTACCCAGAACCTCATTTGTCCAATCATCCAACGACTCCACATACCAATAATGTATCATTCCTACCTCCTTTCAAAGGTCTGTGTTCCAATTATAAAATACAATATTTTATATAAAATAGCAAATAGTGAAACTTAAATTAATGATAATCTTGTTTCGAATTTCTTATTTTTCTAGCCTCGGTGGAGGCAATTTCGGGTGTAATTTCACTACTTTCAACCTGATCCCACAATTTATGCAAAGCAGAAAATTCATAATTATTTGAACCTCTGTATTACATTCAGTAATCATTTGCTAAATAATTATAACGGCTTCATCTATGGTCATTTTTTTCTCTACTTGTTCTTCCATAATTTTATTTCTTAATAAAACTTAATTAATATTATAGCATATCAAAAACAAGTTCCAAAACGACTCAGGTCTGACTTATTCATAACGAAGGGCTTCAATCGGATTCAATTTCGAGGCCCGTCGAGCTGGATAATAACCAAAAATAATTCCAATGCCGGCTGACACTCCAAAAGCCAACAAAATCGACATTAAAGAAATGCTGGTTTGAATCAAGCCGAGAGAGGAAATTACATAACCGATAAGCCAACCCAAAAACACACCCAATAAACCACCAGCAAAAGTCATGGACACAGCCTCAATTAAAAATTGTAAATTAATATCCCGACTTTTAGCGCCAATGGCTTTACGTAAACCAATTTCCTTGGTTCGCTCCGTCACTGTGGTCAGCATCATATTCATAATGCCAATTCCCCCCACCAGCAATGATATGCCGGCAATGGCGGCTAGAAAAATAGTAAAGGTATCAGTAATACTGGAAGCCGTGGCAATTATATCGCTTTGATTCATCACATTAAAATCTGCCAAGGTGGGATCATTTATTTTATGTCTGGTCAGAAGTAGGTCCATAACATCAGTTTGAATCTGCGTCATAATATCGGCACTATCCGCTTGAATATTAATCGTGGACACATAATTATCACCAGCCAAAAATCTCTGGGCCGTAATTAACGGAATAAAAATCATATCGTCCTGGCTACCAAAACCCGTGCCACCCTTTGTCGCCGTCACCCCGATTATTTTAAATTCAATACCATTAATCCTAATGGCTTGGCCAACAGGATCAGATCCTTCACCAAATAAATCATCTCTTACAGTTGGACCTAACACTGCTACCTTAGATAGATTTTTATTATTCTGATCAGTTATAAAATTCCCAGCATCAATATTTAAATTCTTGACCATTGGATAATCGGCCGTCACGCCATCCACCGAAGTATTGGTATTGGTGCCTTTGGCAGTTACTTGATATCGGCCGGACAATTCCGGCGCCACGGCCTTAATACCGCTAATGGCCAAAATTACTGTAGCATCTTCGGTAATAAGCGTTCTGGCCGTCCCCCGGCCTGTATTTACCTGCACACCGGGAGTCCGCTGGGCCCCGGGCATTACCATTAATAAATTTGAACCGATGGATTGAATACTAGATTCAATGGAATTTTGCGCCCCTTGACCAATGGATATCATGGCGATAACTGAAGCAATACCGATCACAATTCCCAGCATAGTTAAACCAGTTCGAACTTTATTCGCGGTCAAGGCAGAATATGTTTCTTCTAAAATATCAACTGTTTTCATAATTATTTAATATTTATTCCGGCGACACAGGACGGATTAATAATCCGTCGGTTATGACTTTTACTATCGGATACAATTTCACCATCCCGAATATGAATAATTCTTTCCGCATGTTCCGCCACTTCATTTTCGTGAGTAATTAAAATAATTGTTCGACAATGTTCCTTATTTAATTTTTGAAATGTTCCAAGAACAATTTCGCCAGTTTTGGTGTCTAGATTCCCCGTTGGTTCATCAGCCAGAATAATCGCTGGATTATTCACCAAGGCCCGAGCAATGGCTACTCGCTGAATCTGACCACCAGATAATTCATTGGATTTATGTTGAAAATGGCCCTCATCTAAACCGGCGGCTTTTAAAGCTTCAGTGGCTCGTCTTTCCCTTTCCTCCTTTGGTATGCCATCATATATCAGCGGTAACATGACATTTCTTAAAACAGTAGTTCTGGGTAAAAGATTAAAGGACTGAAAAACAAAACCAATTTTATCCTTACGAATATCAGCTAATTCATCGTCACTAAACTTTGAAACATCCTTACCATCCAAAAAATATTTTCCAGAGCTAGGTGTATCTAGAGCACCCAGAATATGCATCAGGGTTGATTTACCGGAACCTGATGGCCCCATAATTGCTACGAATTCCCCATCGTCGATTTTAAAATCCACAGACTTCAAGGCATTCAGAGCAATGTCACCGGTATGATAGGTTTTGGTAATGTTTTTTATTTCAATCATGTAATTTTATCTGGCCATACGATTACCACCACCACCTAAGATATTAGAAATTGATGGGGTCTTGGCTGTGGCTGTCTGAACTGCCGTACCGATTGTGGTTTTAGTTATGATTAAATCGCCTTCTGTCAAACCACTAATTATCTCAGTCATCGTATCATTGGACATACCAATGGTTACCGTTTGTTGAATCGGTAAATCCGTGGCCGTAGCACCGGGAATCTCTACATAATATATTTCTCCTTGAGATTTTATGGCACTATTCGGTACGGTCAAAACATCTATCTTAGCTTCGGTAATAATTGAAGTACTAACACTCATGCCCGCCTTAATTCGATCATCTTGAGTATCAAAACTAATTTTAACAGTATAACTAACTACTCCCTGGGAAACAGTTCCAATTAAATTAATTTCCGATACCGTACCAACAATATTCAATCCCTCAAAAGCATCAAAGGTTAAATTCGCTTTTTGTCCAACCTGAATTTTAGCCGCATCAATTTCATTAAGGGAAATCTCAGCAATTTTTTGTTTAGTAATGAGAGTGGCGATAGTTGTGCCACTACTGACATTATCACCAACATTAATATCCGCCACCGAAGCAATTATACCGGCAAATGGCGCCACCACCGAATAATCAGCTAGAGCATCTTTTTTTTGTTTCAAAGCTAATTCCTGAGAACGAAGATCCAAAACATCCGGCCCATCTTGCAAATCTGCTAGAGCAGTTTGAGTATCTTTAAGATTTCTACTGCCAGTTATAATATCATCACTAACTGAGGACAAATCAGCCACAATGGAATTAACTGAATTAACTAAACTGTTTACGGTAGCATAGTCAGCATCAGCTGTTGATGAATCATCTTCTCGATCTCGCAAATAGACTACAGTTTCCTTCGCTGATTTAGAAGCTTGAAGGGTCAGAGTGGAAATCGATTTCAAATCAGAAATCAATGACTCAATTGTGTTATGGTCTGATTTATCCGTAATAGTTCGATATTTTTTTGAAAATGCCTTCAGAGCCTTATCAGCTAAATAATATTGCTCCGACACATTTTTAATATAATCTTTTTCTGTTGAACTTAAACCAGTTTTGCTATCACTTAAATAACCGTCCAACAAACTGCTTAATGTCTCTAGGCTATCAGCTAAATCCGAAGAGTTATTTAGAATAGAAATCTCAGCCTGATCATAAGCCGTCTCTATTTCCTTATTAGCATCAGTCAGATTATCTTCAGCCTTTTGCAAATCATTGGGATCAATGGTGACTAAATCATCATAGGCAATCTGAGCACTTTCCAAATTATAGGCAGCATCGCCACTATCTATTTGGGCTAAATAGGTCCAAGGCTTCACTTCCTGACCAACCTTAACATTCAAATAGGTAATATCACCGGCGGCTTTAGTTTTCAAATCTACTTGACTTTGAGCCGAAACCTGTCCACTGCCACTGACCGAATTGACAATGGTATCTCGTTTAACTTGTCTGATAATATAGGAAGGGCCAGTGGCTGAACTACTAGATTTAATAATCCAATAAACAATGACGATTATAACAATCAGGACAATTAAGCTTATAAATTTATGTTCTAAAATATAATTCTTTATATTTAATAAATTTTTTCTCATATATTATTAGTAATTATCTCTGATTAAACATCAACGGTGGTGGTAAAAACATCGGCGCTTCCATTTCCCTAGTATATTTTCGCATTATACCCTTAACTGGACCGCGCTCCAATAATTTGTCATTGATACCAATGGTATCAATTAAAACACCCGCAATAATTATGGCTATAATAAATGACACCATGACAATCCAGGGCTTCACTTTATAGGAAAAATCATATTGTCGAATCAACCAAATACCAATTACTAAGCCGAGAACAGCTAAAACTAAGGTTAACCAGGGAAAATTCATCAACATCTGATCCAGCCGATAATCAGCCATTGGGCCATGAGCCCGTAAAGAAAATTTAATTAAACCCAATAAAAAAGTAGAAACAAAAATTGTTAAAATTAAACCAATAAAAGTAATAGTGGAACCAAGAATAAAAAATGCCCTAGGTTTCATCTTAATCTTACCCTGATGAATTTGTCTTAATATATTTCCCGCAATATTTTTTATATCTTCTGACATATTTTTTTAATTAATTTTTTAGCTCTACTAATTCGGATAGCCACAGTCCCCATCGGAATCCTCAACACATCACTAATCTCTTCATAAGACTTTTCATCAATATAAAACAAGGAGAGCGGTTCAGAATACAATATTGGAATTTCTTTTAAACATTTTTCAATTTTTTCCCTAATTTCTTTTTTTTCAAAATCTTTTTCACTATCCTCATCACTTTCAAAATCAAAATCATCTGGTAACTTAACTTCCTTATTATATTTTTTTATTGTATCCATAGCCTCATTATGGGCTATACGATAAATCCAACTTGAGAATTTCTTTTTACTATTAAAACTATTTAAATTTACAAAGGCCTTGATAAATGTTTCCTGAATTATATCCACTGCCTGGTCTTGATCTTTAACAATATTATTGGCATAGCAAATTAATTTCGGCTGATAACGTTCAATAATAATAGCATAGAGGTCAGTGTCAGATGACCTAATTTTCTCAATAATCTCTTCATCTGACATTTTAGTATTATCAATCATATTCATATAATATCAAATTTTGATACCTCAACATACCATTCTACAAAAAGTAGAATGGTATGTTTTTTTAGGCTATTTATGGTTCATCCCTCTCCCCAGACTCCCCATATTTCCTCTCATCCCCCAACCTGGTAAATTTCGTGGCCCCAGACCGAGTTCATCACGAATGGCTTTAGCTCCAGTTAGATCACCACTCTTGGCTAATCTATAGGCCTCCGCAAACTTCGCAAAATTATCCTGATTTATAACCTGGAGAACTCTAGCGTTCTTATTTGGCACTAATTCCTTCCAAGCCATATAATCATTATTCTCTAAAGCATTTTGCATTGCGGTATGAAGCTCTGTCGTACAATTTGGTCCTTTAACATTTGGATCGCCTCTAAAAGCTTCCACTGAACCAATAAATGTGCCAGCCATACCGAGGATTAAAGCCAAAGCCCCTAGACTCATTACCATTTTTCTTGCCTTTGTCATATAATTATTTTAATTAACATCTAATATTATCGACCCTCTACCTATAGTACTAGATGAGACGTGTTTTTCTTTCAAAAAAATGTGTTGTAATAAGTATCCTCGGGCTATTTATGTCTGATAATTTTAATCGCCTTACCATTTACCAAAGCCTCAGCAATTTTTTTATAAGCTGAATATAGTATTCTTTGGTAAGTACTAGGTGTGGCTTTCATTTTTTTGGCCGCCTCTTTTTGTTCCAAATCATCAATATGACGTAAGCGATAAGCCTCTATTTCTTCCATAGAGATTTCTATCACCTCTAAATCCCGCAAAGGTACTCCCTGCGGTTTAAAATAAACAACATTCGGTTCAAATTTTATCCCCCGACAAAAACATAAATTTGGTCTTGGCATATATTTATATTATGACAAATCCTTAAGCTCTTCCTCTATCAACTTCTTCTCTTCTTCCAAAATCTGTTTTCTGTCTTCTTTATTTACTGTTTGATTACCACAAAAAGGACAGCCTGAGCAAAAACGACCAAACCCTCGTCCGGTACCACCGGCGCCTGAACAATCTCCCATTCCCCGACCCGTCCTTGGTCCTTCACCTCGTGGACCAGTTTTATCTAAATTAGGCATAATTTTATTTAATTAATGAAATTTATAAATTGATAGTTCGACCTTTATTAACTATCTATATTGAGTATATACCCATAACTATTTGCTGTCAAGCATTTTTCTGACCAAGGTGGAATTTTGGCAAACCCTTTAAACTAGGCCTTCATTTTGGGCATTCTGCTAAAATGCTGGAGCAAAACAGTGTAATTAGGGTAATGAAGAGTGAGGTGATTCCGTATGTACCGAATCTATCTAAATGGGCTTATTTAGTAAAGTGATTCTACCTGCCTCGCCGACTCATCAAGGCGGGCCCCCTACCCTAGGACACTATTATATAATTAGATAAATTATTAAATTGATATCATCTGATTATACAAAATATTGTGTTATAATTAACGCATGAAAAGATTAGCCTTTATTGATGGACAGAATTTACATCTGGGAACAATGGAGGATGGTTGAAAAATTAATTTCAGTAAGTTAAGAATATATCTCAAAGAAAATTATAATGTAGGGGAGGCTTATTATTTTCTCGGTTATATTTCAGAGAAGGAACAAGATTTATATAATAATCTACAAAAGGCTGGTTTTATAGTTATATTTAAAAGTCATAATGAAGAACTGCTGGCCAAGAAAAAAGGAAATGTTGATACTGATATTGTTTTTGAAGTAATGAAGAATCTTCTTGACAATAAAGATTTCAGTAAAATCATTTTAGTTTCAGGTGACGGTGATTATCGAAAACTTATAGACTTTCTCATCCTAAAAAATAAATTTGCAAAAATTTTATTTCCGAATAAAAAATTTGCCTCCTCACTCTATAAAAATCTTGGATCTGAATTCTTTGATTATCTAATAAATATCAGAAAATATATTGAATATACAAAAGAAAAGGGCTCCTAAGGCACTAACACCTTTCGGATCCCTTTTCGTCTTAATACCCTACCATTATAGTCTATCCCACTCCAATCTGTCAAGCTCAGTTCAAACCTCAATCTGGGGTAAAAAATAACCTTGTTTTACAAGATTAAAATTTTTGCCTTACCAAGGCTTCGTCTATGTAGGCGAAGCCTTGGTAGGTTTATCCACAGCCCCTAGTTGCAGACAAATTAAATAAAGTTTATTATGAAGGTACCGTAGACAAGCACTTGTGATGCTCGTCAAGGTTTGGTTCCTCGATCGTTTGGAACAAAATGCGCCGATGACCATTCTGCGCAAACACCTGACTCGACTCACCTCTTCTCTACGTGCCATCCTTCTGGGGTGGCTTTCTTTTTGTAAAATATTTACTCCTGCCCTATGACACTATATATTTTTTGCAAAAGAAAAAGCCCACTCGTGAAAGCGGAAACTCTTTCCCGCCCACTAAGTGGACTATCGATATGCCATGGATCCGGGGATCCAGCTGAGTGACTACCTAGCAAAAATAACTATCATTTTAGGTTATTATATATTCCGTAAATATATTTTACTCAAAAACAAAAAACCTAGTGGGATAGAACCACTAGGTTTCGCGGGCGACATAAAGAGCTTATTTTCCTTTCTTTCTTTTCTGCTTACGAAGGTTACGGAGCGACTGCTGAATGCTGTGCGCCATCGGCACCGTCTGCTTGGTCTCGCCGATCGCCTTATTTGCGTGGTCGCGCCAGGCCAAGTATTCGTTCAGACCAGCCATCAACTCCGGATGGTCCTTGAGGACATGAGTGACGTCGAGGTTTGAAAACCCACTGCCACTACCACCACTACCCTCGGTGAGCTCCACCAGCTTTTGTGCTTCGGCCGACATCGGCCCATTCTTACCAGGCATATCGCCTCCTTTCTAGGTTTTCTAAAGCTTGAAGCTTCCTCTCGCACATCGGGTGCTTATACGGCAGGGATTGAAGGGCTTTTTCCGCAGCCACCCCAATCGATCTGTCGAATCGCCCCACCGCGTTATACAGACTAGTCTGATCGAAACTGTTCCGAAGGAAAAAGGTTTCGTCCTCGTCCCCCAGACCACGCCGATCAAATCGAGCGCTGTTTATGGCCGATATAGCTACTGACCATTCGGCCGAGGCTGACACCTCACAGATGGGATGAACGAGCAAGCCCTGATCAGTTTCCCGATTCAAGAATAAGTTCATCGCACAGGCGTGGTAGAAAGTCAGCCAAATTTTGATCCTCTTCTCCAGGAGATTCGGGTCAAGCATCTGACTGAAATCAAACAACGCTTCTTGTCCACCCATAACGATCAGCATCGTCGCGTACTTTCTGACCTCCAGGTTCGAGAGATCAAGTGGTTTATGACCTTCCTGTTCAGCGTTGAGCTTCATCAGGATATCGAAATCCTCTGACTCACAGACGACATCGATAAGATCCGAAATAAATCGAACCTCGGCCTTGATCCGCTCACCCATTTTCCTGGAACGATCCAGGAGATCATAAGCTTGCGAAACTAGACCATCCACCACGGCTTTATTAGTATCACGATTTCCAGCGATAACCGTCAAGCCCGGTAGCACGTCACAATACTTCTGAAGCGTCTTAATGGCTGGCTCCATTCCCCACTCCTCTGGGATCAAACCCCAGGACAGACCGTGTGGATCAAGCATGACCCACCGCCCATCCGTGAGTTTCAGGGCGAGACCGACATGGAAGCACTCAGCGTCCTTGTCTCTCATTCGATCGTCAATATGACTCGCCGACAAGCTGCCGGCAAACATTTGACAACCAGACTCAAGCCCTCTAGTAATGAAGTCTTGCTCCACTGCCCGTTTTACTTCCCTCCTTTTCTGAGTGAAATAATCCTTGGCGTGCTCGACAGGGTGAACGACAACTGCTTCGGCGCCGGCCAACTTAGCAAAAGCCAAAAGCATTTGGGTTTTCCCCTGACAATTCGCTGGACTGGTTTGCTTCTTCCAGGCCTTGTACAAGCCAGGCAGATAAGCCAACTCCTCCTGCGTTCTGCGTCCTTGGTTTCGAATGATTTTATCGTTGACCGTCTCCATCGAGAGTTCTCCCTTAACTTCCTGACTCTCCGTGCGAAACTCAAAAAAGAGATCCCTCACGATACAAATCTGCTCTTCTGCCGAAGAAACAAACCAACGCTTCGCCAGTGCGCGAACTTTCTGACTGAGACATCTTTGTGCGGTCGAGATAATCTTCTCCCCGCACAGATGAATCAGTGCTCGCTCCTCGCGGGACGACCCCACCCTGTCAGACTTACTTACCTGTTCAATCGCCGATTTCTCGGACAAACGAGCAAGCAAAGTACCCATGACAAGATGACCGGCCCGATACGCAATCCCCTGATCAGTATCAGGCTTCGCCGTCGCGATTCTCTCTTCCTTCTTCAGGAGGCTTAAAAAGCGTGAACTTTTCAAGGCCTTCTGAAGTGACGAACCGCAAGTCTGCAAAATCCAGTCTATAATTCCCAACATAACCACCTCCGTATTTAATTTTCAAACATTTCTTATTCCTACTTCTGTTTCTATAATAGCAAATTATAATTGATTTGTCAAGCTTTTTCCAACGTTTATATCTCTAGCAAAAATGACCCTATATTTAGGCCATTTTTTCGATGTGCGGAGTACTGCCTGCCCGCCCTCCTGTAATCGGGAGCAGGCGGGGACGATGTTAGCCTGCCCGGCCAGGGAACTGAATTGATGAAGAGTAAGGTAATTCCGTATGTTCCAAACTTATCTAGGTGGGCAGATTTAGTAAAGTAATTTTACCCCACACCCCTAAACACTATATATTATTTGTTAAATGAGGGGGGGGGTGGAGGGGAAACCTTTTGAATATATACTTATCTAGATGAACTTAAAAACTTGAGGTAATTTTCAAAACAAATTAATTAGAGCCTCTGGACCGCTTCTATTATACCTTTAGGGTTAATTACCCTTATACCTTCTGTGTTCGTTTGGGCTGTTTGATTAACAACTTCAGCTATCTGTTCCTTCTTTAAATCTGGTTTAATTTGCCAAACCAATGCAAAAATACCTGATAGATACGGCACCGCCCAACTCATTCCCCCTTTTCCATTATACATATATTCATCTGGCCCTAACCTAGAGGACATTGTTCTATAATCAGAAGGTACAACTATATCTCTTCTTGGACCATTTGATAAAAATTCTTCAATTTTTTCTCTGATTTCAGAATCACTTTTATTTGCAAGTTCCTCCTTTTTAATTTCCCTAAATCTTTTTAAAATTCCTTCCACATCCTTTTTAGAGATTAATTCAGTTAATAATTCATCATCTTCTCCCGTATCCTTTAAAAATAATGCATATTTATAATTTTCAATATTATTCTTATCTCCACTTCTGCCTCCACCAATATAATCAACTCCAGTTCTTTCACCAACATCTGAAATAACGATACCTTCATCCTCAGCTTTTTTAATTGTTTCAATCCACCTGTCTAATCCCGGTTCGGGCCTATCTTCTTTATAACCTATTGAACAACTTACAATCCTAACCCTATCTTTAGGAGGTAGGGTTTTATTTAATTCAATGATATCCAGTAAAGCATCCGCATAAGCATTAAAATCCCTCTGGTCATCAGGGGTTTCTCCACAAGAAGTGGCTCGGTAAACTAATTTTGCTCCCGGAGCAATACCACAAGTTTTACCCACCAATAAACTTGTAACAGCCACTCCGTGATAACTGACGCACCATTCATCATCCAAGCCAAATTCCTTGTAATTTACAACATTTGACGCAAATTCTTGACGTACTGCAAATTTACCATCTTCAAAAGACATTGACTGGTCAATTATAGCAACTGTCACACCTCGGCCATCTATTCCTTGTTCATGTAGTTCTCTAATCCCTAGACCGGGATCCTTTGCCTCCTCCATTACTTTTTCTGGACTAAAACCATTTGGTAATTTATCTAATTCAGGCCAAATAGTCTTAGTGTCAAAATCACATTTTAATAAAACGTCCAGAGCAACGTCACTTATATCCTCAGCAGATAGATCAACCCCGCACAAATCATCAAATTCTTTTATCTGGTCTCTAATTTTCTCAATTTTTTCCATTTACTAAATATATCATAATTTATCCCACACCTCCACTCACGACATTATAGTTCCAACGTCCCTCTCCTAGCAAAAAACAGCTCTTATTTAGAGCTGTTTTTTTGACAGTGCGGAGTACTGGATGATGTTAGCCTGCCCGGCCAGGGAACTGAGTTAATGAAAAGTAAGGTGATTCCTTACGTACCTAACTTGTCTAATTATACATACTTACTAAAATAGTCTAAGTTATCCACAGATATAATTTGCAAAACATAAAAATATTTACTACTATATAAATACCGTAGTGAGCACTTGTGATGCTCGTCAAGGTTTGGTTCTCAGACCGTGAGAATGAAAAGTGACTGTGGCTATTCCTCGCCCTAACACTAACACCTAAAACGACTTCACTCCTAGCTTACGGTAGCCATCCGACTTTGGATGGCTTTTTTTACAAAAAAACAGCCCTTATATAGAGCTTGCCTACGCAGGCAGGCTATTTAAATGGCTAATGACATCACGCCACCCCCTGGCGTGATCTAAATAAGGTGATTCCGTATGTTCCTAATCTACTTATCGGGGCTCAAAAATAAAAAGAAATTCACCCCCTACCCCAAGACACTATATATTTAGATATTAAAAAAACGCGGGGTCAGTGTTTGCTTTCGCATTCACTGACGCCCGCGCCGGGAATTATCCCTACGTCATATAGACGTTATTGACCCTGAGCTGGAGACTTCGGTAGGCTCATATCGAGAGCCAAATCCTTCGCCGCCTTGACAGTCAACATATCCATGAAAGCGCTGGACTGACTATCCTGCCCACCACCGTGTTCACCCATCACAACCGTTGGGACTTGACGCTTAGCATAAGCATCTGCCCAAAGCTTATTGATGGCAATGGCGGCCTCAAGTTTCTTCTCGAGTGCCCCATCTGCTTCCATCACGAGTTTTTTACGCTGGCTTTCACCTTCACCAAGAGCAATTTCCGTCTCCTTCTTCAGTTTCGCCGAATCAAGATCAAAAGAGGCGACATTCTTCCGTTGCTCAGCAGCGGTTTCAGCCACAACTTTTTCCTTCAAAGCGGCAGTTTCGGCCACTAATTTTTCCTGCTCAGCCTTGGTAACTTCGGTTGCCTTGACGACTTCCTGGGCCCATTTGGCTGTTGCAGCTTTTGCTTGACCGTCCTTCTCTGCTGTGATTGCTGCCTGTTCAGACATCTTCGCGTTTGCGATTGCTGTCTGAACCTGCATGATGGCCTGCTGTTGGGCCTGAATCTGTGCCTCTACAGCATCATCATACTTGACCTCGTTGAACGACAGATTGAAAGTCCGGATGCCAAACTCGGCCAGTGGCGACTTGTCCTCTCGGGCAAAATCACCGTTTTCTACCTTAACCAATTTCACCACTTTAACTGTCTTTTCTTGACCGGTCATGGGATCCTTGGTCTTTTCATCCGTACTTTGTGTCTGATAGACACCCCGATTCATTTGATCATCGATGAAACTCAGCAAGTCATTACGCCGCGAAGCGTATGATTCCGCCGAACTCATCAATGGGCCCGTCATATAGACCGACTTTTCCGTAACCGTTCTGATCAACTGCTGTTCAATCGCCGTCTGGCTACCATACTTGGTGTGAAGATCCGTGAGAATCTTCACATCAGTTGGCATATCCCACGAAAACGAACCACTGATGAACGCATGGGCGCCATCGTTGAATCGTGTCTTGATCGCCTCGTCCTGAGATTTGCCTTGGTCCGACTTCTCGGAAAACCAAAACTGCGACCGCTTGTTGTACTTCGTGACAGTTCCGAACCATTGCTGTTTCAGACCACCTGTCTGGTACCAAGTGAGTTGACCGCTGATTGGTGACTGAATCACCATGATTTGGCTGTTATCCAGATGCTCGAACATGTTGCCAAGAGAGGCAATGCCGACGATCAGGATGACCACACCAACTACCACTGAAACGATCGAACGAAGACTCCAGCTTACTGTATTATTCATCTTTCCTCTACTTTCCTCTTTTGTTTTTCCACACTGATATGATGAGCCTCATCCTCTTACCTACGACGACTGATCTTAGCTGCTCTGTCTACCTCCTTTGCTATTTCAGCTTCCGTTTTTGCCTGATCCACGAGATCGTGGGCAATCAGCAAATCTCTCTCAATCTTCCGTCTCCGAAAAGTCGGAAAAAAGGGACGATTTTTTGCCCCTGGGATGATTATTTGAGTAACCACCATCAGGACAAAAATCGCGATAAAAACAAACTTTAACAACAACGCCAACATGTCTTCCTCCTATCCTTCTGCTAGACTTCCATCCACGAACCACCTGAACACCTCGTTCAAGATCGGTAGATAGATCACAGCTTATAAAAAACCACCCCGTTAAGAGTAGATTCACTATAAGCTGTGAAGAAATCCAGCAAAAGTCCTTTCAATGAACTTTTACTTATCTACCAGGTAGTATAGCAAATTACAATACATTTGTCAAGCTCGGCGTAATGGTTCAATAGCTTGGACGCAAAATATATGTAAACTATGTACATGTCATATACAACAAATCCACATATGCCAAAGGTTCGCCAAGATGCGGCCCAGATGGTAAAACGAGGTTTTAGCCCGA
>Ga0268280_1001485_pt1 | contig 15643 bp, 11 predicted proteins | sample saktaG_9_FD_190139 | JGI IMG/M metagenome (GOLD analysis project Ga0268280, IMG submission 190139) | Saline water microbial communities from Sakinaw Lake, British Columbia, Canada - sak_2011_5_24_40m | ecosystem: Environmental > Aquatic > Non-marine Saline and Alkaline > Saline ... | reverse complement strand
ATACACGGAAGCAGAGACAAAAATAAAATTGTTTTCATCGGAGGTAAAAACCAGGAACTAAAACAAATAATAATGGATGTATTAAAGACAACAGGATTTAGGGCTGTGATAAGCGAAACACCAGGCCTTCGCGGAATCAGTCCTGAAAACATTTGCAACAAAGGTAAGAGTGGGAAAGGTGTGCAACTGGAAATTTCAAGAGGATTAAGAGAAAATTTGTTCGATAATCTGGATCGACGTTCATTAAGAAAGAAAACTGAAGATTTTTATAAATTCGTTAATACTATAAAGGAGGCCATAATATTTTTTAACGCAAAACATAACCTGTCGAATGCTGCGGACTCAGTTCCATCGCTGCGGCAATAGGCTTTTACGTCACTACATAGGAGGAATAAAGATGAGCAATAACAAGAATGAAACTACATCTCCGAATGTCCTACCGTCCCTGCCTTACGCGGATAACGCGCTGGCCCCTGTAATCTCTGCAAATACAGTTGCCTTTCACTACGGCAAGCATCACACGGGATATGTTGATAATCTCAACAAGCTGATAGCAGGAACGGAGCTTGCGTACCTGCCGTTGGAGAAAATCATCACCGAGACAGCCGGCAAAGTAAACATGATCGCGATCTTCAATAATGCCGCGCAAGCCTGGAACCACACGTTTTACTGGCGCAGTCTGAGGCCGAAGAGCGGCGGTGAACCACCCGCGGTGTTGAAGCAAAAGATCGAGGCATCATTCAGCACCTTGGATGCATGCAAGAAGGAGTTGGCAACTGCTGCAACGACACAGTTCGGCAGCGGCTGGACATGGCTCGTGCTGGATGGCAACAAGATCAAGGTGGTCAAGACCAGCAATGCAGATGTGCCGATTACCACTGGTATGAAACCCTTATTGACCATCGACGTATGGGAACACGCCTACTACCTGGATTACCAGAACCGACGTGCGGACTATGTCAACGCAGTGCTGGATAATCTGATTAATTGGGATTTCGCGGCAGAGAACCTTGCCTGATGACAGCCTGAACGGTCGCAGGATTTATCCAAAACATGTCTGATAAGGCGCTCCACCCGTCGCCTACCGATGCGTAGCCAGCATCGGTAGAGTTTTGTCGTTTGCTATCCTTTTGTAATTATCAAATGGAACTATGAATCGTTTTCTAAAACAAAATGAAGTCGTATCAGACACGCAAACAGGTTTGATATGGACAATAAATGCTTCTATATCCGATTTTCCAATGACCTGGAATGAGGCATTGACTTTTATTAAAGAATTGAACCATTCAGAGCTCTATGGCTATAGCGATTGGAAACTTCCAAATCGTAAAGAATTGATCAGTTTAATGAGTTATAAAACGATTAATCCGAGTTTACCGCCTTCTCATACATTTATTAATATCTTTACCGGTTACTACTGGACTTCTACGAGTTGTGCCAGACTGCCAGAACAAGCATGGTACATCCATTTGGGGGGAGCAAGAGTATTTAAGGGTATGAAACACAATTCATATATGGCGTGGCCTGTTCGCATTGCTGATAATTATGACACTAAAATTTTTCAGACCGGGCAACGGAATTGTTTTGGCGAGAATGGAGATATTATAGATTGTGACAATACGGGTCAGGACGGCGAATTTCAGTCAGGTTTATTTTGTAATAACCCTCGTTTCTTAGAAAATGTCAATTTTGTATATGACAATGCTACAGATCTGACATGGTTAAAAAATGCCAATTTCAATAACGATATAATGGATTGGAATGCGGCATTTGATTTGGTAGAGAAGATAAACAGAGAATGTAAATATGGTTATAATGATTGGCGGCTTCCAGGTATTGATGAATTGGAAAGTTTATCAGATATGAGTCGCCATTCGCCGGCTTTGCCAATTGATAATCCCTTTATTAATGTTCAGGAATTTTACTGGTCTTCAACGACAAGCATGTATGAAACCCGTTATGCTTGGGTGCTTTATATGAGAGACGGAGCTGTCGGTGTAGGATATAAACTGTTATCCGAATTTTATCTTTGGCCTGTAAGGGAAAATAAAACACGGAAAGGGCGTAACACTCTGTTATGACTGGTAAATTTTATACTTTTCCGGCCTACAATTAAAGTATGAATCGGTTTTTTTAGAATTTATTAATAAGATAGACTATTATAAAAAATTTTCTTGACAGACACAGTTAAATTATGTGAAGGAATATATGCTGCTAATATTTATTTTGAAGGAAATATTTCATGTCTTTTGAATCCATTTCATTTAACAAAAAAACACACCTTGCCCCCGCTCAAAAAAAGGTCATGAAATATATCCTCGATCATTACGAAGAGGCTATATTCCTGACAGCCTCCAAGCTGTCCCGGAAGGCAGGAGTCAGCGAGGCAACGGTTGTGAGGCTCGCTCAGGTTCTCGGATATTATGGATATCCGGGAATGCAGGAAGCGCTTCGGGAAAACCTTCAGAACCGTCTATCCACAGTCACGCGTATGGAAAAAACGGTTAAGCATACGCCGGGCGACGGAGATGTCCTGATGAAAATTATGCAGGAAGATATCCTTAACCTTTCCCAAACCCTGCAGGACATTTCAGTTGAAACTTTTAATCAGGCTGTTTCGGAAATGCAGAAAGCACGAAGAATTTTTGTTGCTGGCTTAAGGGGAGCTCACGCCCCCGCGCTGATACTGAGTCTGTATTTAAGGTTTTTAAAAAAAGACGCCCATCTTTTGGCACCCGGTATCGGAGATGTTTGGAATAACATCCACGGTGTAGGCCCTGAAGATTTGGTCATCGGTATAAGTTTTCCCCGGTATACCAGATTAACGGTTGAAATCCTTGAATATGCTTCCAGGCAAGGAGCGCGCGTCGGAGCCATCACGGATTCTCCGCTTTCTCCCCTTGCAGAATATGCTGATTGGGTTCTTCCGGTTCATTCCCGGCTCGACTCTTTCATTGAATCTTTTACGGCTGCCACCAGCATCGTTAACGCACTCCTGACGGCAATAAGTATAATGAATCCAGATGAAACCATGAAAGCCCTGAGAGATCGCGAAGCTCTTTGGAAAGAAAAAAATATTTACGTAATAAAAAACAAGACATAGCGCGTACTTAACAGTTTTAAAAACCGACTGTGATAAAGGCGCAATATGCGCTGGAGCCCGTAAAACATTTCCCCAAATAAAATCGGAAGGTTAAAATGATTCATCCGCTTCACACTCTTTTTCACCCTAAATCGATTGCCGTTATCGGCGCATCTGAAGTTCCGGGCAAGGCTGCCGAACGCAGGACCAGAAGTCTTATACAGGGCGGCTATGAAGGACAGATATATCTAATCAATCCTAAAAGAGACAGGCTCTTTGACCGCAAAGCCTATCCCTCGGTTTTAGATATCGGGAATGCGATTGATCTGGCGATGATTGTAATTGCCCCTAAATTCATCCCCCAGGCTGTTGCCGACAGCGTTAAAATGGGAGCAAAAGGAATTGTGATCATCACGGCCGGTCTGGGCGAAACCGGAGAGGATGGGAAAAAAATTGAGGCTGAAGTATTAAAGATAGCCGATGAGGGCGGTGCAAAAATTATCGGGCCCAACTGCTCCGGCTTGTTTTCCGGCAGCGCCCGCATGAATCTTCTGGGCATTCCTCCGATTAAAAAAGGCCCCCTTGCGATCATTGCCCAGAGCGGGAATATCATTGACTCTCTTACTCACTATTCCGAAATAAGGGGAATGGGGTTAAGCACCATCATTTCTGTTGGAAACGCGATCGGAGTCAATTTTCATGAATACGTCGAATATCTTAGCCAGGATGACGACACAAAGGTCATCATGATGTACATGGAGGGAATAAAAGAAGGCGGCCAGTTGATCCAGGTGGCAAGAAGAGTATCGGCAAAGAAACCAATCATTATCTTAAAAGTCGGCAGGAGCAAAGCCGGTATGAGAGCTGCAGCCTCTCATACCGGCTCATTAGCCGCTGATGATGCCATCGTAAACTCTGCTTTCAAACAGGCTGGAATCATCAGAGTTTCCAATGTGGATGAGATGTTTGATGTGGCCATGTGCTTTGCCAATCTTCCCCTTCCAAAGGGAAAGAATGTGGCAATCCTTTCCGAAGGCGGCGGCGATAACTCCGTAGCCGCGGATAATGCTGAAGTACAGGGGCTCGAGGTTCCGGTTCTTCCATCGTCTGCGCAGGACAAGATCAGGCCCTTTCTTCTTGCCGGCATGCCTGCCGGCAACCCTATCGATTACGGGGGAACAGCCGAAGAAAATCCCGACATGATCAACAAGGTCGCGGCCGTTCTGATGGAGGAACCGCTGGTGCACTCCATCTATATCACAGGTTTTTTCGGAGGATTCAAAGAGATCATCGCCCCTCATGTGGGAGAATTGGAAGAAAAAACATCGCAGGCCCTCGTCAATCTGGTAAAGCAATACCAAAAACCGTTAGTCGTTCACACCTCTTTTGCCAACGAGCCTTTCCGGTCGATGAAAATATTGCACGAGAACGGCATCTTCGTCACCCCATCGTCGGAGCGTGCGGCCCAATGCCTGTCGTATCTCTCCCGCTTCTCCATCAACAGGGATAAACTAAAAAAAGCCTCCCTGGTGAAAACCACTATAGTTGACGCTGATACGGCAAGAGAAACCCTCCGGAAAGTCAAAGAAGCCGGCAGAGACAACCTGTTGGAAACCGAGGCAAGGGAACTCCTGGCGCTATATGGCATTAAATTGCCCCGGGCGCTTCTAGCAACCACCAAAGATGAAGCCGTAAAAGCAGCAAAAGAGATCGGCTCTCCCGTGGCCATGAAAATCGTATCACCGGAGATTATCCACAAATCAGACGCCGGTGGAATAGTGTTAAATCTGAACGGAGAAAGGGAAATTCAGGATGCTTTTGAGAAGATCATGAAAAATGCGAAAAAAATCGCTGCTTCTTCAAAGACCATAGGGGTCCTGATAGCACCCATGGCGCCCCGGGGAGAGGAGTGCATCATCGGTATGGTGAGGAACCCTCAGTTCGGACCTGTCGTTATGTTCGGACTCGGCGGCATCTTTGTTGAGGTTCTCAAAGATGTCTCCTTCAGGGTGGTCCCCTTGACCGATCTGGATGTGGATACGATGATAAAAGAGATAAAAGGATATCCGCTGCTTACCGGCATCCGTGGAGAAAAACCTAAAGATATCGATGTGCTGAAGGATATTATCATCAGGATCTCCCAAATGGCAGTTGACCACCCGGAGATACGGGAAGTGGACCTAAACCCCATCATTGCCCATGAGAAAGGCGCATCAGTTGTGGATGCGAGAATTCTCATCGGGTAAAGGAGAGAAGCATGGACTTTGAATGTCTTATCTGTGAAAAAAAAGAGAATGTCACGATCATTAAATTAAACAGACCCAAGGTATTGAATGCCATGAACAAGCGGCTCTGGCTCGATCTGCAGCAGGCGCTTGCCGACACGATTGATGATGAGAAGATCAGAGTTCTGATCATTACAGGGGAAGGAAGAGCTTTTTCCACGGGAGCGGACCTCAAGGATTCAAAAGGGCGGTCATTAAAGGCCTACAGGGATTACCTTGTCCATCTCCAGGAGATATCAAGAACAATCATCCGGTATCCCAAACCGACGATTGCCGCTGTAAACGGCTATGCACTTGGAAGCGGTTACGAACTGGCCCTGGCCTGCGACATCAGGATTGCGGCACAGAGCGCGAAATTCGGTTCTCCCGAAGCGAGGGTATCATCATCTGTAACCGGCGGAGCCATGAGACTGCTTCAGGATCTGGTAGGCCCCGGAAAGGCAAGAGAATTGCTTTTCACCTGCGATTATATCGACGGGAAAGAAGCTGAGAGAATCGGTCTTGTCAATAAAACCGTTCCTGACGATAAGCTCATGGAAGAGGCTATCACCATGGCGGAAAAGATTGCGGCGAATTCACTCTTCTCCATCAATCTTATAAAAAAGGGCCTGAATATGGCAAATGAGGCGAGCCTTGAAACTCTAATGGATTATGAGGTTGAAGCTTGTCTTGCCACCGTCTCAGCTCCCGAAAGAGTCGAAAAACTGGAGGAATTTCAGGACAGGAAAAAAGCTCTGGAATAATTGTACCATTAACAATAAAAAGGAGGTTATTATGAAAAAGTCTTTGTTTTTAACCATTGCGTTGTTGTTTGGATTTGTTTTTATCTTCTCTTCAATTCCGATTGAAGCGCAGGCCAAAGCCAAGTTCGTGACGATTGGAACAGGCGGTGTAACCGGCGTATACTATGTTGTGGGCGGCGCTGTAGGCAAGATTGTCAACCAAAAAAAAGATATATACAATCTCAGGGTAACTGTAGAATCAACAGGCGGATCGGTTTTTAATGTCAATGCCGTCATGGCAGGCGACCTTGAATTCGGCGTGGTGCAGTCCGACAGGCAGTTTCAGGCCGTAAAAGGCCAAAAGGAATGGGAGGCTTTAGGTCCTCAGAAAGATCTGCGCGCCATATGCAGTTTTCATCCTGAAAGCGTTGTGCTTGTTGCCGGTGATGACACGGGAATCGAAAAGCTTGCGGATCTTAAGGGAAAGCATGTCAACATCGGAAATCCGGGTTCAGGCCAGAGAGGAAATTCAATAGATGCATTCGAAGCCTGCGGAATCAACTGGGAAAAGGATTTGAGAGCAGAAGGACTTAAGGCGGACGAATCGGCCAAAATGCTGAATGACGGCAGAATAGATGCCTTTTTTTACACGGTAGGCCACCCCAACGGTTCCATTAAAGAAGCAACAAGCGGGGGCCGCAAGGTTCATTTCGTACCCATAGAAGGCAAATGCATAGATGATTTGATTGCAAAATATCCTTATTATGCAAAAGCTTATATTCCGATTAAAGATTATGCCATGGCCAGAAACAAAGAGGATTCTCCCACTTTTGCGGTAAAGGCGACTTTCTGCACAAGCGCAAAGGTTCCGGATGATGTTGTTTATGCCATAACAAAAGCGATTTTCGATAACCTAGAAGAGTTAAAGGGTCTACATCCCGCATTTGAAATGCTTAAAAAAGAGGAGATGCTCGAGGCTCTTAGCGCTCCGATTCATCCGGGCGCTCTGAAATACTACAAGGAAGCCGGATTGATAAAATAATATAATTTATTAATAAGGTATAAGAGGCAGAAATGGACCCGCAAAAAACAGCCGAAATGGATGAAGGCGTAGAAAAAGCTAAAAGGATGGCCGAAGAGAGCGAATTCGGTTCAAGAAAATTATCAGGCTTCAGTCAGTATCTGATCCCTGTTATAGCTGCAGCCTGGTCTATTTTCCAGTTATCCCTGCCCGAATTTATCATGCTCGATTCGGTGCTTGTAAGGTGCATTCATCTTGCATTTGCAATTCTGCTGGTCTATTTCTGCCATCCCGCATTTAAAAAATGCAAAACTAAAGGTGTTTTTGGTTTTCTGTCTCAAAAGGAGAAGCTCCCTTTTGCAGACCTTTTACTGGGTATTGCTGCCGCAGGCTCAGCGCTTTATCTCGCTATCAATTACGATGCGTTGAACCTCAGGCAGGGCGCTCCTTCCGGAACGGACATGGTTGTCGGGGTTGCTTTGATTGTTCTTCTTCTTGAGGCCGCAAGAAGATCCCTCGGACCGTTTATGCCCATTGTCGTCTGCTTTTTTATCATATATAGTTTTTTCGGCCCGTATATGCCGGAAGTAATTGCCTTCAAGGGGGTTTCAGTCAGCCGCTTCATGAGCCAGATTACAATCTCGTCGGAAGGCATATACGGTATTCCTCTTGATGTTTCAGCAATGATTGTTTTTCTTTTTGTATTGTTCGGGGCCATGTTAGATAAGGCCGGAGGCGGAAAGTATTTTATAGATCTGGCCATCAGCCTTCTTGGGCGGTTTAAAGGCGGCCCTGCCAAGGCGGCTGTTTTAGCCAGCGGATTGACGGGCCTTGTTTCCGGTTCAAGTATCGCAAACACGGTTACGACCGGGACCTTCACAATTCCGCTCATGAAAAGCGTAGGATATCCCGATTACAAAGCCGCGGCAGTTGAAGTGGCCGCCAGCACAAACGGCCAGCTTATGCCGCCTGTCATGGGCGCCGCGGCTTTCATAATCGCCGAGTACTGCAATCTTGATTATTTTGAAGTTGTTCGTGCGGCATTCATCCCTGCAGTGATATCCTATATCGCCCTCTTCTATATTACACACCTTGAGGCTTCAAAACTCGGTCTAAAAGGGTTGCCGGCCGATCAGTTGCCGCAGTTTAGAAAGACCCTTCTCGGCGGGCTTCATTACCTTATACCCCTTGTTTATCTGATATATGAGCTAATGGTACTCAGACATACCCCGCAGCTTGCGGCATACAGAGCTATCCAGGTTCTTGCTGTTTTAATATTTCTTCAGAATATTGTCCGTGCGATTATAGATAAAACATCTCTTGCCGATGCTATCAAGTTCAGTTTCGTCCAGATATGGCAGGCCCTTGTTTCAGGCGGACGAAACATGATGGGAATAGGAGTGGCTGTCGCTTCGGCAGGAATAATAGTCGGCGTTGTTTCAATGGGTCTGGGAGGGCTTATCGTTGAGGTTATCGATAAAATAGCCGGCGGAAACCTGGTATTGCTTCTTTTGATAACGGCCGGAGCAAGCCTTCTCCTTGGGATGGGACTCCCCACAACCGCCAATTACATTGTTATGGCATCACTGACAGTCCCTGTAATAGTCAAACTTGGGCCCGATTACGGTATGACGATCCCCTTGATTGCAGCCCATCTCTTCTGTTTCTTTTTCGGCATCCTTGCAGACGACACGCCTCCTGTCGGCCTCGCTGCTTATGCGGCTGCGGCAATAGCAAAATCGGATCCCATACGCACCGGTATCCAGGGCTTTACGTATGATATACGGACAGCCATTCTTCCCTTCATGTTCATATTCAATACCGATATACTTCTTATCGGCATAGACGACTGGCCGCATATTATAACTATATTTCTGACAGGCGCAATGGCCATGTGCGCTTTCGCGGCACTCACCCAGAATTACTTTGCCGCAAAAAACAGAATTTATGAGAGCCTCCTTCTTGCCGCGGTTGTTATTACGGTACTGCGTCCTCACTGGGTTGCAGAGGTGACGGGTTTTGGCAATAACTTCGTATGGTATGCCATCGGAACCGGAATATTTATTTTTACATACATTATACAACTTCCGAGGGCTCGGGCGGCAGCAAATAAACTACAAGTATCAATGAAGGAATGAAGGGATATAACTATACCGGAATGGAGCATAGATCAGGCTGTGAAAAATCTTCAGTGGAGATGTTAATAAAATACCCTGTTCTTGATATTGATTGAAAAAGGCTGATATTTTATTGTAAACATCAATGAAAGACTTTGCTCCTGTCGAGGCTGCGGTACTGAATCGCTTCTGAAACGTGCTCAGAGCTTATATCCGCTTTTCCGTCAAGATCAGCTATTGTGCGGGCTATTTTTAAAATCCGGTTGAAAGCCCTTGCGGATAGCCCCAGTTTATCTATTGCTGCCTCAAGGAGACCGCTCGAATCATCGTCTATTTTGCAATATTTTTTTACATGCCTGCTGTTCATCTGGGAATTGCAGTATATTTTTGTCTGCCTAAACCGCTCCGACTGAATAGCTCTGGCATCAGTTACCCGTTTTAATATATCTTCCGAGGATTCCGCGGTAATGTCCACCATAAGATCTCTGTATGGAACGGCCGGCACTTCAACATGAATATCGATCCTGTCCATGAGTGGTCCAGATATTTTCGATCTGTATCTGTGTATCTGCTGGTATGTACATTTGCATTCATGCTTGGGGTCCGAGAAATAGCCGCAGGGACACGGATTCATAGCCGCTACAAGCATGAAGCTCGATGGATATGTAATTGTCGATGAAGCTCTTGATATCGTAACATTCATGTCTTCAAGCGGCTGCCGCAGTACTTCAAGCACATGCTTCTTGAATTCTGAAAGCTCGTCTAAAAAAAGGACTCCGTTATGCGCAAGGCTGACCTCTCCCGGCCTTGGCACATGACCTCCTCCGATTAAACCCGCATCTGAAATAGTGTGGTGTGGAGACCTGAAAGGCCTTTTGACGATCAGGGCATCTCCTTTTGGAAGCATACCCACAACACTGTAGATCTTTGTAGTCTCAAGCGCTTCTTCGAAAGTTATCGGAGGCAATACCGAGGGAAGGCGTTTTGCAAGCATGGTCTTTCCCGAACCAGGTGGACCTATCATGATAAGGTTATGGCCACCTGCTGCGGCTACTTCAAGTGCTCTTTTGGCATGTTCCTGTCCTCTTACTTCAGAAAAATCAACATCATACCGGTTGTTTCTTTCAAATAATACAGATAGATCAGTTTTTGCCGCTTCGATTTGTTCGGCTCCTCGGAAAAAATCGGTCGCCTGAGAGAGCGTCTTAACCGGAAAAACCGAAATCCCTCCTACAACTGAAGCCTCTTTCCCGTTTTCAACAGGAACTATGATGCCATCATAACCTGCGTCTTTAGCCGCAAGCGCCATAGGCAGAGAACCGTTTACAGGCTTTATACGCCCGTCCAGCGATAACTCGCCGAGCACGAGATATCTTGCGAGCATTTTCCCCACAATAATGCCGGTTGCGGATAGTATTCCGAGAGCGATCGGCAGATCAAAACCGGTTCCTTCCTTTTTTATGTTGGCTGGAGCAAGGTTGACTGTTATTCTGTCGTCAGGAAATGAATATCCGGAATTTGTAATGGCGGATTTAACGCGTTCCCTGCTCTCCTTTACCGCCGCTTCCGGAAGACCTACCGTAGTAAAAGAAGGAAGCCCTGAAGCTATATCCACCTCCACCTCAACAAGATATGCGTCTATACCGATAACCGCGCTGCTCAAAACCTTTGCAAGCATGCTTCCTCCGTTTTAACAGTAAAAGGTCGGGTTCGAAAGTTATCTATATAGAATATTATTGTTAAGATCAAGAAATTGTTGACAATAAAGATGCTGATAAGTTATTATTGCGATATTCATTCATCTGAGATATATTCCGCATGACTTCCGGGTACATGCTGTAACCGCGGTTGACGGCTGGATTGTAATGCTGGTTAAAGAAATGTGGAATTCTGACTGATATAATGGGTTATTATTTAAATCAAAGAACTGTTGCAAAAACTGTTTGCTGTTCGGGGGTTGGTGTTCACTCGGGCAAGGATGTTAATCTGACCATAAAGCCGGCACCGGCAAATTATGGAATCAAATTCATAAGAACCGATCTTCCCGACAATCCAAGCATACCTGCCCGCTTCAGCATGGTTGTTGATACGAGCCTTGCAACCGTAATCGGGCATAACGGATTTATTGTTTCAACCATAGAACATCTTATGGCAACATTTGCCGGACTTTCTATTGACAATGCCGCTGTTGAGCTTGATTCATATGAAATGCCGATAATGGATGGAAGCGCCGAGCCTTTCACGCGTCTGATAAAAGAGGCAGGGGTTAAGGAGCAGGATGGCCCGAGATATTATTTTGTAGTGACAAAACCCATTGAGCTGAAAAAAGACGGAAAATCTGTGGGAATATATCCTTCATCCGATTTTAAAATTACATGTACCATAGAATTTGATCATCCTCTGATAAAAAAACAGACTTTTTCTGCCGAAATTACCGCTAATGTATTTGAGCATGAAATATGCAGCGCAAGGACTTTCGGTTTTTTACACGAAATCGAATATCTTAAGCAGTATGGTTTTGCCCGTGGAGGATCTCTTGAGAATGTGGTTGTAATTGACAGAAGCTCTATTTTAAACAACGATGGACTCCGTTTTCCGGACGAATTTGTCAGGCATAAAATCCTTGATTCCATAGGCGACTTTTCTCTACTTGGTTTGCCTGTCATAGGGCATTTTGTGCTAAACAAATCAGGGCATGCTTTTAATCATGCTTTTATTGAAACGTTTTTTTCCAATAAGGAATCATGGGAAACCCGAACTCTTACATAATAACAAACGACAAATAAAGATATGAAAATACTAAGAAAATATAAAACGTGGGTGGTTTTTCTCTGCTTTCTTCTTGTACTGCCGGGAACAGGTTTTGCTCAGGTGGCAAAACTAACCAACATAGCAATTACCAGATATCATGACGATCTTCTCTTTAAGATAAATCTGGACGGCGCTTTCAGGGAAGATATGAACAAAGCAATAATGAGCGGGGTGCCTGCCACATTCTCCTTTTATATCAAACTTAACAGAGTAAAAAATTTATGGTTTAACAGCAATATTGCCGATATTTATTTAACCCATACAATCAAATACGATACCCTGAAAAAGGTTTATACCGTTTCCCGACCATGGAAGAACAGCGACCCGGTTGTTACCGAATCTTTTAAAGAAGCTCAGGAACTGATGACTCAGATTGACGGATTAAAAATTGTCCAATTAAACAGGCTTGAAAAAAACGGGCATTACCAAATAGAGGCTAAAGCAGAAGTCAGCAAGCTTACCCTGCCGTTTTATCTCCATTATGTATTTCTGTTTGTTTCTCTGTGGGACTTTGAAACTGATTGGTATTTAATAGACTTTGTCTATTAGTAAATTAGTAATTATTTCCTGCGTTTTTCTGCCCCTCAAGGGGGCACTGAAAAGAGTACCTCTCAAGAAGGTACTGAAAAGAGCGGCAGGAAGTAATTTCGTAAACTTAATTACACCCCTCAAGGGGGTACTGAGAAGAGTCCCGTTTATCGGGGTTAAGCCGTCGTTCAAAAACAACCGTAACATAAAATGCCGTAACCGGCATAAGGAGCCGTAACGAGATGGCCAGAAATGTAATGGTTATTTCGTTACGGCTCTTAAAGTCCGGTTATTGAATGACTCCTCTCCAAAACCGATATGAGCAATAATTCACACTCCAATAAATATTCCACTGACTCCACACAGGAAAGCTTCAGACGTAAAAGAGAAGGCATTATTATCGTTGCAATAATATTTATCGTTGCCTTTTTGACATTCCTTGAAAGCAGAATCATTAAATTCGGAACAGATATACCTGTGTCAAACACAGTTCTGATGTTTATCCTGATCAATATAAATTTATTATTGCTCATCCTTCTGATATTTCTGGTATTCAGAAACCTGTTTAAGCTTCTTTATGACAGAAAAAAGAAGGCCGTGGGGGCAAAACTCCGTACAAAACTCGTTATAGCCTTTGGTACTCTCACCCTCTTGCCGACAATAATTTTATTTTTCTTTTCAATTAGTTTTATAACCACCAGTATTGAATTCTGGTTTAATGTTCCGGTTGAGCAGGCGCTTGAAAATTCACTTGATGTCGGGCGATACTATTATGACCAGATTAAGGATAATAACAGGTTCTATCTGGAAAGAATTTCGTATCAAATCAACTCCAAGAAACTCCTTGATCCTCTTAAAATCAATTCTCTTTCCCAATATCTGGTGGTTGTTCAAAGATCATTTAATATAAACGCCATCGAATTATATAACAGTGGTTTCGAACGGGTCTCTTTCGCACTTGCTCCTGAGCTCGAAAACATCCCTTTAGATACCATTACTCCCGATAATATTCAAAAAAATATGTCTCCTGAAAATATCCGTATTATCACTGAAAAAATATCCCGGGGAGAGCTTGTTCGGATTATCGGAACAGTGCCTTTCGGAGTCCAGCCCAATGAGGCAAACGGGTATATCGTTTTGACAAGCCTGATTTCCAATCATCTTTCCAACAAAATGAAATCTATTTCCCTAGGCTTTGAAGAATACCAGCAAATCAAACTATATAAAAAGCCGATTCAGATTTCATATTATATATTACTCTCAATCGTTGCATTGCTTGTGCTTTTTTGCGCCATCTGGTTCGGTTTTTATCTTGCCAAATCAATTACTATCCCTATCATGGAATTAGCTGAGGGTACACGGAGAGTCGCTGAAGGAGATCTTGGTTTCAGCATTGATATAAAGGCAGATGATGAAATTGGAAGCCTTGTCAACTCATTTAATAAAATGACAAAGGATCTTAGGACCGGCAGGGAACAACTCGAACTTTCAGCACAAATGCTTGGGCTGCAAAACATCGAGATTGAAGAAAGACGCCGGTACATGGAAATCGTATTAAAAAACATCTCGACAGGAGTTATAACTCTTGATGCCGACGGAATTATCACTACAATAAATAAGTCGGCAGAAAAGATGCTAAGTCTTGAACCTGATGAAATTATAGGAAAAAGCTATAAAGAGCTTTTGAAAGATCAGCATCTTAGCCTTGCCGGCGAAATAATGGAAAGCCTCTCAATTTCAAAAGATAATGCTGTTGAATTACCCTTAAGTCTCTCCATCGGGGAAAGACGCCGGAGTTTTCTTATAAATGTCAATGCATTAAAAGATGATTCCGATCAGCACGTGGGGCTGGTTATGGTTTTTGACGACCTGACCGAACTTGAGAAAGCCCAGAGGATGGCCGCGTGGAGGGAAGTAGCGCGGCGAATAGCGCATGAAGTAAAGAATCCCTTAACGCCGATAAAACTGTCTGCGCAGCGACTTAAACGAAAATATTCGAAACAGATCAACGAACCGATATTTGAAGAATGTACCCGCATGATAATTGATCATGTTGATTTAATTAGAAATCTTGTTAATGAGTTTTCATCCTTTGCGAGGTTTCCTACGGCAAATCCGGTTCCGTGTGATTTGCCTTCAATAATCAGAGAGACGATTGCGCTTTATAAGGAAGGCCATCAAACAATTCTGTTCGGCGTAAATATTCCTGATAACATACCGCGTCTTAACCTGGACAGGCAGCAGATAAAACAGGCGATGATCAATCTGGTTGATAATGCGGTTGCTGCAATTAAAGATCACGGTAATATTCTTATTACACTTGAGCACGATAATGAATTAAAATCAGTAAGGATTGAAGTTGCTGATGACGGAGCAGGTATATCTGAAGAAGATAAGACGCGGCTTTTCGAACCGACTTTTTCAACAAAAAAAACCGGGTCAGGCCTTGGGCTCACTATAGTAAACACAATTATTGCCGACCATAAAGGTATTATCCGGGTTCAAGACAATTATCCGAAAGGAACAAAATTTATCATTGAGCTGCCTGTAATTTAATTATATAGGAATTTGTATTTTGGACTCTGATTTTAGAAATTTTAAATATAAAGAGCTAATAAAATAATTATTTACGGATATTTGCGAAAACCTGCGTCCTAATTGAAATTTGTTTTAACCGTCGTATTCTTGAAGGAATAAAAAAAATGTTTCCATCCATACTAATTGTCGATGACGAACCGTCAATTCTTAAATCATTAAGCGGCCTTCTTACCGATGAAGGCTTTGAAGTCATGACAGCTTCGAACGGATATGAAGGACTGAAGATTATAGAAAAGGAATCTCCTGATCTTGTTCTCCTGGATATATGGATGCCGGGTATAGACGGTATTGAAACTTTAAAACAGATTAAAAAGGAGAATCCTTATGTGCAGGTTATAGTTATCACAGGCCATGGGAATATCGAAACTGCCGTAAAAGCAACAAAACTCGGAGCATACGATCTTATAGAAAAACCCCTGTCAATAGACAAGATAATTGTTGCAATAAGTAATGCGCTGAATTTCAGGCGCCTGGAAGAG
>Ga0268280_1001484_pt1 | contig 15644 bp, 21 predicted proteins | sample saktaG_9_FD_190139 | JGI IMG/M metagenome (GOLD analysis project Ga0268280, IMG submission 190139) | Saline water microbial communities from Sakinaw Lake, British Columbia, Canada - sak_2011_5_24_40m | ecosystem: Environmental > Aquatic > Non-marine Saline and Alkaline > Saline ... | reverse complement strand
AAGTACAAATTGAATATGATAGATTAAAGACACTCTTTATATCTGTGGAACAATCCAAAAGCGAACTTGTAGATAATTTAGTCAATCAAGCTGCATTTATGAAAGTGGAACTTGATAAGTTACAAGAACAAATTAGAAAACATGGTGCTATCCAGATATCAATTAAAGGAATGCAACGACAAACTGAAGCAGCCAAGTACTATACCAAACTTGTGAATTCTTATGGAACAGTCATTAAAACACTTAATACAATTCTTGGTACACAAGTAGATGATGGAGATGATGCATTTGATGAATTTCTTAAGAGAGCAAACGAATGAATTATTTAATCGAATATTACAATGAAATTGAAAAAGGAAACATCATAGCTGGAGAAGAACTAAAAACTCAATTGAAGCAACTCATACAAGATCTGGATCATCCAGCATACATTTTTGATGAGAAACCAGGCAACTTAAGAATCGATTTCATTGAAACCTTTTGCAAACATACCAAATCTCCATTCAACGGACTACCATTTATTTTAGAACTTTGGGAGAAAGCATTAATTCAAACAGCTTATGGATTTAAAATGGCTGATTCAGGACTTAGAAGATTCAATGAAGTTATATTACTGATTGCTCGTAAAAATGGGAAGACTACGTTTGTTGCAGGCATCGATTTAGCTGAATTCTTTCTATCAAGTGGTGGTGTCGATATTGTTTGTGCTTCCAATACAACAGAACAAGCGAACATCCTTTTTGAAGAGATAAACAATATGAGAGAACAATCTCCTGCCTTATCAAAAGAAACCAGAAGCAAAAAGAATATCTTTCATATCTATTCTCCAAAAACAAAAAATAAGATAAAGAAACTATCAGCTCAGTCAAGAAATAAAGATGGATATAACATCGAAGTAGGATGTATTGATGAAGTACATGAAATGACCGATTCAAAAGTCTACGATGCGATCAAGCAATCTCAATCAACCAAAAAAGAACCACTCATATTTATCATAACCACTGAAGGGACAACCATCGGTGGTTTTTTAGATAGCAAACTAGATTATGCAAGAAAGATGTTGAAAGGTGAAGTCCAAGATGAAAGAGTACTAGCTTGGTTATATACTCAAGACTCAACTAAAGAAATCTATGAAGATACTCTGACATGGCAAAAGTCAAATCCAAGTATTGGTGTCGTTAAAACTCCTTCATACTTAGAAGATGTCATGAACAAATCAAAACATGATTTATCGACAAGAGTAACGATGCTTTGTAAGGATTTCAATATCAAACAAGCAGACTCTGGCTCTTGGTTATCGTTTGAAGATTTAAATAATGAAGGTGCTTATACAATTGATGAGTTAAGAGATTCTTATGCAATTGGTGGTGTTGATCTATCTTCAACAACCGATCTAACTGCAGCAGTCCTAGTGATTCAAAAAAGAGATAGCAATAAGAAGTTTGTTATACCACATTTCTTTATGCCAAGCGAAGTTGTAGAGAAAAGAATCAAGGAAGACAATGTACCCTACGATATTTGGATAAAGAAAGGCTTTGTTACGTTAACTGAAGGAAATCAAAACGACTTTAGTTTGGTTACTCAATGGTTCATGAAGATGATTCAAACATATGGCATTAGACCCTTATGGGTTGGATATGACCCCTGGAACTCGCAGTACTGGATTAAGGAAATGGAAGACTTAGGATTTAACATGGATAAAGTCAGGCAAGGTATTTATTCATTGTCAGAACCGATGAAAATCTTGGAAGCAGACTTAAAAAACAACTTAGTGAATTACAACAACAATCCAATCATGAAATGGTGTTTATCAAATACACAAGCGAAGGTTGATCTAAATGGAAATATTCAACCGTCAAAGTTGAACTCGAAATACAAACGAATAGATGGTACAGTAGCATTAATAATTGCTTATGTTATTTTAAATAGATACAAAACAGATTACGAGAATATGTTATAGGAGGTGCACATGGGTCTCATTAAACGAAAGCAAAAAACTGGATCATTTGATGCACTCCAGTTAATTAGTAATTTAAATACATTTTACACACCATTTGGAACGAATATTTCAAAAAGTGATGTTGTAAAAATATGTATTGATCGAGTAGCTAGCCAATGCGCTAAACTCAAACCAAGATTTATCAAAACCGAGAACGATAAGACAGTGACTGAGAAAAAAGGTCGACTGTCTTTTCTTTTGAAGTATAAACCGAATGAGATCATGACACCTTATGATTTTATTTACAAAACAATTACATTGCTGCTACTGAATGATAATGCGTTTGTTTATCCGAAATTTGATAAGGATTCTGGAGAACTATTAGGTATCTATCCTTTACGACCAATTACTGTTGAAATTATTGTGGATAGTACAGATGCATATTTCATTAAGTTTTTATTTGATAATGGAGAGTCTTATATCCTTCCTTACGATAACATAATCCATTTGAGACGTCATTTCGGACAGAATGATATCTTTGGTGGTAGTGGATCAACTGGTGATCATGAAGCGATTCTAAAGACAATCTCAATTAATGATAGTTTGCTTCAGGGAATCGATAATGCTGTTAAGTCATCCATGCAAATCAAAGGTATCATCAAGATGAATGGGATGTTATCAGAAGTAGATAAGAAAAAACAACGAGATCTATTTGATGCAGCACTTTCTGAATCTATTAGTATGAAAGGAAGTTCAATCATACCGATTGATTTGAAGTCGGAATATATACCTTTACAAGTTGATCCTAAACTGATTGATAAAGATACGCTTCAATTCTTGCAAGCTAAGATCTTGGATTACTTCGGTGTATCTGTTCCAATATTTTCTAACAAATACACAGAAGATGAGTATAACTCATTTTATGAATCTACAATAGAGCCTCTTGCCATTCAATTAAGCGAGGCTTTTTCTTTGGGGTTATTAACTGAGAATCAATTAGAGCGTGGAGAGCAGATCATTTTTTATAGTGAAAGATTGCAATACGCATCATGGAATACAAAAGTTAATGCCATTGAGAAACTTATGAGTCTTGGAATTATGTCACTGAATGAATCAAGAGCATTGTTGGGATTAGAACCAATAGAAGGCGGAAACAAACGACTTCAATCATTGAACTTTGTCGATGCAGATAAAGCAAACCAATATCAAGTAGGAACTAAGGAGGAAAAGCCAAATGAAAATAACAGTTAATGGGAAAATATCAGAGGAAGCGTTAAAAGTTATATTGGAGACACAAAAGAAGAAATCAATTATTATAGATGATTATTGTAAAAAGGAAAAATTAGAGTCTCTATTCTATAAGGACTCTGAACTAGAATATGAATATCAGCTAACTGAGAAACAAACAGCAACAAAACCTAAGAAAGTAGAGGTAAGAAAAGATGATCAAGGAAACTAGACTTGCAGACGTTACTCTTTATGAAGAAGAGGATAAAATGATATTAGAAGGCTATGCATTAGTCTTTAATAATGAAACACTTATCGGTGATCAAGAATATGGTTTCATTGAAGAAATCGATTCAAGAGCATTATCAGAAACTAAAATGAAGGATGTTCCTATGAAATACAATCATATGGACTCCTTTTTAATTATCGCTAGAACTAAGAATCAATCGTTATCGCTTACGGTTGACAGTATTGGACTCAAAGTACGTGCTGAGTTATTGGATACCAATACGAACCAGGACATCTACAAAATGGTAAGAAGTGGCTTATTAGACAAGATGAGTTTTGCCTTTACAGTGGATGAACAAGTATGGAACAGAGAAGGTAGAATTCCAAAAAGAACCATTACAAAAATAGAACGTTTGTATGATGTGTCGGTAGTGGATACTCCGGCATATGATGCAACTAGTATATACGCTCGATCTTTAGAATCTATGGAGTTGGAACTAAAGGCTATGGACTTAGCTGAGCAAGAACAAAAATCAAGTATTATCAAGAAACGAATTAAAATCAAAACACAAATCTAAAGGAGAAAAAACTATGAATCTAGAATTAAGACGAAAAGAAATCGAATCAAGACTGACTGAAATCAGAGGTCTTGTCGATAATGAAGCAGATATTACCAAACTTGAAACATTAGAAACTGAAACTACTAATCTTCAAGAAGAAAGAAGTGTCATCGATAAGAAAATGGCCATCGCTAGCAAAGCAGAAATCAAACCAATTGTTATTGATAATCGCAATAAAATCGATAAAGAGAAATTAGAACAACGTGGAGCCAGTTTACGAGAAAACCGTGTCATCCAAGTATCAAGCGAAGAAATCTTGCTACCTGAAACCACAGCCTCTGGATTAGCACCTGTTCCATTTGCTCAAGTATCAACATTAGTTGATCGTGTGAATGTGATCAACTTAAATGGTGGAGAAACATACAAGAAATCATTTGTTAAGAGTAACGGGATTGCTGGTACGACTCTTGAAGGACAACCTTACAGCGAAACTGAACCTGCATTTGGTTATTTGACAATTTCAAAAGTGAAGATTACAGCTTATACAGAAATCACAGAAGAACTTGAAAAACTTCCTGCTATTCCTTATCAAGCTGAAGTATTACGCAACATCAATATTTCACTTAAAAAGAAAATCAGCGAACAAATCTTAAGAGGTGCCGGAACAACTAATACTTTCACTGGTATCTTTAGTGATGCAGCCGTTGCGCTTGCGGATAAAGCGGCACTTGAAATTGAAGCAATTACCGATTCAACACTTGATGACATTGTCTTTGCTTACGGTGGAGATGAAGAAATCGAAGGTGGAGCCGTACTTATCTTGAATAAGAATGACCTACGTGCATTTGCTGGACTTAAGACACAAGAAGGTCGCAAGGTGCATACCATCGATTATGTGAATAAAACGATTGATGGCATTCCATACATTATCAACTCTCATTGTAAAGCTATCGCTGATAGTAATACTGTAGCTGGTGAATATGTTATCGCATATGGTGCACTTAAGAATTATGAAGTGCCAGTGTTTTCACCAGTTGAAATTGGCAAATCAACTGACTACAAATTCAAAGACGGAATCATCAGTTACAAAGCATCAGTATTTACTGGTGGTAACGTAGTAGGTTATAACGGATTCCTACGTATCAAAAAGAAAGCTGCAGCTTAATAACTGAAGCTAGTTAGAAATTATAAGAAAGGATTGATCTCATGGCGATACTAGACATTGTGAAAAAAGCACTACTCATACCACTATCAGAAACATATGCTGACGATGAGCTCTCTACTCACATAAGTAGTTGCAAAGCATACTTGACGAGTTGTGGGATTGATCCTTCTTATATTAATGATGAATCGAATCCAATGGTTAGTACTGTGATTATTATCTATGTAAAGACGTTTTTTGGCTTCAAGAATGATGGAAGTGCAAAAGAACTACCAAAGACATTTGATATGTTGGTGGGACAAATTGCATTAACTAAGGGAGTTATAGAAAATGTATCCTAATTCACCAAACATCAGATTGCAATTACTAACTATGGATTTGGTTCAAAATTCTATTGGATCTTCTACATATCAACTTCAAAGTTTCAAAGAAGTAGTAGGTATTAATTTCAGTATTACATCGAACGAATATTATGAAAGCAAACGATCAGACATCAAAATTGATATAGCACTTAAGATTCAGAGTTTCTTATACGATAACAGCAAGTATGCAGATATTGCTGGTGTCATCTATAAGATTGAACGAACCTATCAAATTGGCCAGTTCATTGAACTTTACTTGAGCAGAACCAAAATCAGAAAGAGTGATATCATTGGTTACGCTTGATGATCTAGGCACTGCTATATCCAATATGGTAGATGATTATGCACAAGAAGTTATTGTCAAACTTGAAAAGAAACTAGATGAAACAGCGCTGGAAATTATAAAGTATATCACTGCACATGCACCTAGAAGTGGTGGTTCTAAACCATTTGCTGATTCATTTATTGCTGAACCTCAAGGTAGTGGTGTCAATAAAACAGTCTCAATCTTTTCAAATGAAAAAGGAAAATTGACACACTTACTTGAATTTGGTTTTACACATCGTAGTGGGAAATATGTAGGTCCAAGACCATTTATGCGTCCAGCCTTTGATTTGCTAACACCAAAGATGCTAGAAGATATTAAATCAATTATTGAAAGAGGTGATGATTAATGCAGGAAAAACTAGAAAACCTATTTAATGCTCTTAACTCTGCATTACCTGGAAAGGTATCGTATGGAACAAGAGAAGGATTAGAAGATGATCCGAATTATATCATTTACCAAGAACTCAGTAATCGAACAATCGTTTATGCAGATGATAAATCCTTAGCGAAAGTAGCAACTTTTCAAGTGAGCTTAATCACTGAAAAAAAGGATCTGTCAATTGAAGATAGACTAGAAGCATCCCTATATTCTATGGGATATGAATTTGAATTATTATCTGAATTCATCAATGAAGATGGATCAGTTAACAGAGTATATGAAATCAAACAGGAGGTATTTTAAATGAGTAATAAAGTAACATTTGGTTTAACAAACGTACACTATGCACTCGCTACGCAAGCAGAAGATGGTAGTTGGACCTTTGCAACACCTAAACGTTTAGAAGGCGCACAAGAAATTACAACTGAAGCAATCGGTGGAAGTACGCAAGTTTATGCTGATGATAAAGTCATCGCAACCCTAGTATCTAATTCAGGAACAACTGTCACTCTTAAATTTACAGAGGTTGATGATGTGTTTAAGAAGGATATCTTCGGAGTTTTAGAAGATACGAATGGAAACCTAGTAGAAGTAGTAAATAGCGAAACAAAGACCTTTGCACTGGGTTATGAAATTCAAGGTGATATCAAAGCAAGACGTATTTGGTATTTCTTATGTACAGCAACTCCATCTGGTGATGCTAGCAAATCTAAAGCTGATTCTATTGAAGCAAACTCAATTACGCTAAGCATTACAGCAAGACCAATTGAATCTGGAAGTAATCTGATTCTAAGAGTTATTGCAGGTGTCGGAGATACAAACTATGTAGCTTTCCTTACGACAGCACCAACGCTACCAACATTTAATTAAGGAGATAATCTAATATGGAAAAAACACTTAAACTTGGTGATACAGATTATCGCCTTCATTCATCGCTATTTACGATCATTGATTACCGCAACGTGTTCTCGACAGAGCTATTTAGTGATATTAAGAAATTAGAAAAATCAAGCACCCAAAAAGAAGATGATCTATCAACAGTGATTGACACCATCTTCCGGATTATATATGTGTTACATCGACCTTTTAGCAAACAATCATACAATGACTTTTTGATGTCATTGGATTTTTCTATTTTAAGTAATCAAAGCGAGCTTGAAAATCTGACGAATACGATAGGTGAAATGCTTGGTACCTTTCAAAAAGGGTCAGCAAGTAAGGGGAGTCCCAAATAACTCTGACTCTCAAAATATAACAGCAAACATCATTTTTAATCTTTCACATCTGGGTATTTCGATTGAAGACACAAAAAACTTTGACTTAGATACCTATTTTGAAATTGTAGGACTTGAAATGAATGTGATTAATGGAAACCAAATGAATAAAAGAGCTACTCAAAGAGATATTGATATGTTTCTATTGTAGATAAATAGAGTAAATGTTAAAATATTTATAATGGTGGTGGAAATTATGTATAGTTACAAAGATCTTTTTACATCGAGAGAAGTAAATTATTCTAGCCCATATTATTGGGTGAAACATCTTATGGAACTTATAGCGGGGATTCCTTTTTTTGGACCTGGAATATTCTATTTATTGTTCATACCAATATACATGGGCATTTCTTTTGTACTAGCAGTTACTATATTCCCTGATGGAGACTTAATCGTTTTTATTAGTGGGTTCATAATTATGATTATTCTATATTTCTTAGCTGGTAAAATAGAAAAATTATACGAATATAGAGAAGACAAATTTAGAGCAAAGATATTTGAAGATTATGAAGAAGAAATAAAGGTGTACAATAGGTTTTTAAGTGTTTATGAAAATGATTCACATGTATTTGATGATCCAAAAGAGTATATTCATAAAGTGTTTACAAAAATTGAATTATCAAATTATGACAATCTAACTAAAAAATTGAAAAGACTTCATTTTAATACTCATAGAATAAGAGAGAATAAAGTCAACGCTAGTCACCTGGATATTCTATTTAGAAACTTATAATTACAATTATTTAAAAGAAACTATAAAATAATCATTAGCACATCAATTTGGTGTGTTTTTCTTTTGCAATGGAGGTGAGTAGAAATGGCAGAAACAGTTAAAGGGTTAAACATCAAGCTTAGCCTTGATGGTAAAGACTTAGAAAATGAATTAAATGGTATCAAAAAGGATCTAAAAGAACAGAATAAAGATTTAAAAGCCATTAATACAAACCTGAAATACGATAGTACGAATGTGGAAATGTGGAAAACTAAACAATCCAAACTAAATGACATCCTTCAAACCACTAAAAAGAAACTTGAAACTCAGAATCAAGAACTCGAAAAAGCTAAAAAAGCAGTTCAAGTAGGCGATATGAGTCAAGAAGAATTTAATAAGATGAAACGCAATGTCTCATATTCAGAAGCAGAAGTTTCTAAATTGAATAATGAGCTCGGTAAAACTGCTGATAAAATTAAACAACTAAGTAATGCTAATTTTGAGAAAATAGGTAAACTTGGCTCAACACTCACTAAATCTGTAACGGTTCCTATTTTAGGAGCCGTTGCTGCTTTAACGGCCTTCTCAGTTAAGACAGCGTATACTGCTGATGAAATTGGTGATACAGCTCAGAAATTAGGATTGTCAGCTGAAAAGTTCCAAGAATGGAATCATGTCGCAACGATCATGGGAACTTCAACTGAATCAATGTCTAAAGCATTTATGAAAGTGAATGGAATCTTAGGAGATATCGCAACTGGTAATGGTGATAAGGTAGCAGATAGTTTAGCAATGATCGGATTAACAGTAGATGATCTGAAGGGAAAAGATGCTGATCAAGCTTTTGAATTGATTCGTAATGCTTTAAGTAATGTTGCTGATGAAGCTGTTCGTGTTGGTATAGCCAATGAATTCTTTGGTGAGAAAATTGGGACTGAAGTACTTCCAATCTTATCAAGTGAAACAGATGCTATTAATGGCTTAAGAAACGAAGCAAGAGAACTTGGGATTGTTACCAATGAACAAGCAGCACAAGCTGGAGAGTTTACCGATGCACTTGATCGCACGAAACAAGCATTGTCAAGTTTAGCTGTTGATATAGCAAGTACGGTTTTACCAGTTTTACAAGAATTAATTATAAAGGTTAGAGACAATATTATACCAACTGTAAAAGATTGGATTGAAAAGTGGGATAACTTAGAATCGGGGACAAAAAAATTCATCGCAACGATCATAGCCTTAGTAGCTGCCATCGGTCCAGTACTATCAGTAGTTGGTAAAGTAGGACCACTACTCAATATGGCATCATTGGGTTTAAAAGCAGTAGGTACATCAGGTATATTTGCTGGTGTTGGTATCAATGCAGCAACGCTTGGAATTGGTGCACTTATCGCTATTTTAGCGATGGCTCTATTTCAAAGTGAAGAATTTAAGGCTTTACTCGGAAGACTCATGGAAACATTCATGCAGTTGCTTCCACCTATTTTAGCTATTGTAGATAGTCTAATGACAGCATTACAACCGATTTTAGATGTCATCATTGAACTGGTAGTTATGCTTGTAGATTTACTGGTTCCTATTTTGGATGTCATCTTAATGCCACTCATTACTCAAATTCAAATGTTCGCAGAAATATTAGGATTATTAGCACCTTTAATAACAATAGTGGGAGAAGTATTAAATGCTATTTTGGTTCCTGCTATCAATGTGCTTAAAACAGTACTTGAACCAGTGTTGAATGTAGTTCAAAAGATTGTCGAATTCATTCAGAAGATATTCGAGTGGATTGGGGATTTACCATCGAAAATAGGAGACTTTGGTGGAAAGGTAAAAGATACATTTTCAGGTGTTACAGAAGGCATCTCCAACATAGCTAATAAAGTAACTGAAGGAATTAGTGATTTTGCGTCAAATGCAGCAGATAAAGTTAGTGGATTTTTTGGCGGAATTGGTAGCTTCTTTGCTGATACGTTTAACTTAAAAGGTTCAAGCACAGTGAATAACTCAAATTCAAACACATCCACAAGTAATATGAATAACATCACAATTAATACAACATCACCAACCTTTGATATTGACTCAATCAACAAGGCGTTAGGAGGTAGTGTGATTTGATCAGACAATTTTATATAGAGAACAAGTATGGCGACATTTATTATTTCAACTATCAAAATCAAACACTTATCTCACAGGTGAGTGGGTTAGGGTTTTCTCTAGATTCCAAGTATCTCGAGTATCAAAATTATTTCACAAGATCTGAATATAATATCCCACTTACTGAGGTTACAACAACACTTATATTTTTGAAAGGATATGAAGGCTATAAAGCATTCGTTGACTTCATCAGTAAAAGTAATGATGATATCAAACTGTATTATCAGACTGATGCATTCAAGGCGTATTGCTATGTAGATATAATAAGTTTATCAAAAGCAGAACTCGTAGCAGGTACTATCCAAAGTACAATCGTATTTAAAAAATTATCGTTATGGTTAAAAGAAAAATCCTATGAGATCATTGCCAATGGTTCATCTAGTGGCAAAGTTTATCCCTATAGTTATCCATACTATTATTCGAGTTCATATGAAGGTAAAGTATTCATTAGAAATGAAGGGTTAAATGATGCACCAGTTGTTATTGAAATGATGGGTAGTGTTGTGGATCCAGAACTTCTAATCAAAAAGAATGGAGAAGTAGTATCTACACTAAGGTTATATTTGACTGCAGAAAATATAACGATTACGATTAATTCTATTCCAAGCAAACAAGAAATGTTAATGGATGAATCTGGAGTGGTTTCTGACATATATGGATTCCAGGACTTTGAAGAAGATAACTTTATTTTTTTGGATCATGGGGATTATGAAATAGAATTTAAACCAGGTGTTGCTACAGAATCAATTTGTAGAGTAACTGTCCTTGAAGGTTATTTAGGAATATAAATATGAAACTACTATTTCTAGATCGAAGTACACTGCAGTATAAAGATAATGCCTATGTTAGTAATCAATATGAACTTGCTTTGGATATGGTCCTTATAAAGCGTTCAACGTTCAAGGTAAACAAAACAAATATCAATTGTACTATTGGTGATATCGTAGTTTTGAAAAGTGATATCTATTCGTACATTGGTATTCTTGAAAGTATAGAACTCTTAGATGATTTTACGACAAACATCAAATCTCTCGATTTTAGGGAGATTTTTAATTTGGATATACCAGCAATAACTTTTAGTGGGGATGTAGCAGATTATTTAGATCAAATCATCACAAGTTACTTTAAGAATAACTCAGATGAAAAACAAAATTTATCATATTTAACCATTAGCAAAGAAACGAGCGTATCTGGAAGTCTTAGCTTTGAATCGGATAATATCATCAATATGTCAAAGATATTTGAACTCGTTTCAAAAGGTTATGGCATTAGTTTTGATACAGATGTTACTTATCTTAGAGGACGAATTACAGGTATTATCTTTCGTATTGTGAATGTCAATCAAGGTATGGTGATTAAGAGTGATTTCTCATCTATCTTAAATGTGGAGACCAATGATTCGACAAGTCAACTTGTTAATAAAGTTGTCTTTTATCCTAGAAGTGATAATCAGATTTATCACAGTATTAAAATATATTATCTGCTTACAACTGGTGAAATTACTGAAGATAGTACATCTGAATATAGGTACACAAGTGTTATGGCCAAAAGTTATATCTATACTGATAATGATTATGAGACACTTGAAACCAAAGCCAGAAGTGAAATGGTAACATCCAAACTAGATCATAATATTACTTTTATGATTGACATGAAAAACAAGGTGTTCATTCCTTTTAGCAATATTTATCTCGGTGATTATGTGTCATTTATTCATAAGGGAAAAACCTATGAATCAGTGATTACAGGCATAACATTCAAAGATTCAATGAATTATGCAGTAATTACATTAGGAGAATATCGAGTGAAATTAACAGAAAAGATACAACTGCTTAGTAAGAACACAAGTAGTGGGTCAACAAGCAATATAACAATTACCAATACAGACATCGATGGAGGTGAGTTCTGATGGGATTACAAAAAATAACATTTGAAGGTGGAAATGTAACATCAAAGATTGATTCTGATTTATACCATTTTCTTTTTTCAAGTGATGTAGGCATATTAAAAGGACTTAAAAGCGAGTGTGGTTTTACATTAGCCAATAACACCATTACATTTAGTGATGGTTACGTTTCAGTATACGGTCGAATCATCTATATTGAAAATCAAACAACAATTGGTGTGACACCAGATTCAAGCAAATATGGATATGTTGTACTTGGTGTAAATACTTCAGGTAATAGTGTAAGTTTGTATTTGAAAGAGCAAGTAGGTAGTTATCCGTCTTTAACAACTACAAATCTATTAGTAACCGATGGGCTTTATGAACTTGTTTTATGTGCATACACCAAGACTACTACATCAGTTACGCTGACAAGTTATTCAAGAAAGCTGATCAATAATGATAAAGGACGAGTTGATGCATTAGACGATGAGATATTCAATCATTATTTACCTGTTAGAAAATCTTTGACACTTGTATCACCAGGAACTTATCGGTTTTCAGGAACAAGTTCAGATGAATTAAGGCAATCAATTCTTTATGTAACAATTAATAATCATGCAGTCGTGACATTTCCTGGAGAGCAGATGTTCTTATTCGTTGGATCTAATACATCAGTTTCATACAGATATGCATCAGGTGACTACTCATTAAGTGTTGTTTATGAGAATGGAATTGTCACATTAACAACTGGAAATACAATACACAATATTACAAGTGTATTTATGAAAAAATAGGAGGAAATTAAATGGCTACAATTCAAATTAAAAGAAGAACTACTGCAGGTACTGGTCCACTTATCGGTACAACAGGAACCGTAAAAGCTGGAGAACCTCAAGTTGATTTTACTGGTGAACATTTATACATTGCAAAAGCTGATAAAGTCGCAAGTGTATCTGTACCACTAGCTGAAGCAGATTATCTTAAGATTCCTGGAGTTGCAAAAGTTGATGCCCAAATTGATACAAAGATTACTGCACTAAATCTTGGGACTGCTTCAACCAAAAACACAGGAACAGGAAGCGGAAATGTTCCAATATTAGATGCAAGTGGGAAACTAGCAGACAGTGTCGTTCCAAAGATTGCAATGACAAATACCTATGTTGTCGCAAGTCAAACTGCTATGCTTGCATTATCCAACGCACAAGAAGGTGACGTTGCGGTTAGAACGGATTTAAATAAAACCTATATTCTAAAGGCTGCACCTTACTCAACCCTCGCAAACTGGCAAGAACTTTTAACTCCAACAGATGCAGTAACAAGCGTCAACGGATCTACTGGTGCTGTAACGATTTCACTTGCAGGTTTAGGTGGAGTTGCTTCATCAACTTATAATACCCATGTTGCAAGCAATCTTCACTTAACGGAAACACAAAGAACAATTCTTGACAATGTGAAAATTTCCGAGATTATTGATACTGATGGAATTGCATTAGCGGCTTCAGAGGTTGCATATGCAAGTGCTGTTGTTGTAGATGGACTTGTTTATTATCCGGTTGTAGACACAGGATATACTCCAACCAAAATTAAATATAAACTTGGAATTGATACAAGTAAGGTGCTACAACCGTCATCAATTATTGATGGTGGTACTTATTAATGGCAATCATTAGAGTCAAACGAGGAACTACAACACCGACAACATCTAATATGTCCTATCTTGGTGAGCTAGCGTTTGATTATAGTAACGAAGCTTTGTATGCCAGAGGAGTATCATCAGTTATTAAGATAGGCGGAGAACTTGAAAAGGTTTACAGTTACGAAGGATATAGTTATTATCATAGTTTGGTATATCCATTTGATCCGGATTATATTTACAAAATTCATGTGATTGCATCAACCTATGGTTCATCAATTGATACATCAGATACCTATATTTATTACAGAACATCTGCACAAGCTTATTTGTATGGTTCCTATCTTTCACATCATGTAAATACAGTCGATGAAACGCATTCTAAAACATCAGGCATCAATTCAGCTGCTCAATACATCGACGACAATTATGTTAGTAGTCCATCTATTACTAGTGGTACAGTTAAAGTCATCGATTTTGAAATTTCACCAACTTTTAGAAGTTCTTTGACAGACACACAACAATGGGTAGCTTATGGAAAAAGTATCACAACATTAACAGGGCAAGCAGACGCACCAATAAAACTAGTTGATTTTGCACATTCAATTTATGGAGCATTAGGTGCTCTATATATAAATCCTGGTATGTCTGTAGGATCTCCAGATAGCATCGCAGTGACGATTTACAGAATGAAAAGAAAGTAGGGAGTAGTATGGCAATTATAAAAGAATTAAACACGAAATTTGGGATAGGGGCATCCTATCATCGAATTACAGCGTTCAATATCAGTTATTCGACTAAAAAAATCACAATCTGTGTTGCTTCCTATTTGTCAAAGGAAGCTAGAGTAAATAAAAATGACCCAATAGAAGAATTAGATATCTCAATTCCATTTGAAGATTTCACTTCGTTTTTGGATGTTAATCCTATCGTTCAAGGATATGAGTGGTTAAAACAAAATGTTGTTGGTTTTGAAAATGCCATTGATGATTTTAATGTCTTTGAACCACCACTGCCTGCGCCCATAGAGGAGGTAGATCCAATTGAGTGATTTATATAATATGATTGAAGGAGTGTTTCCAAATACGGAGATACTCCTTATTTATTACGGTGGATCCATTGCATATGGATTAGATAATAATTCAAGTGATAAAGATGTCACGGTTGTGCTTGATGGATTTAGAGGTAATTTGCACATTACATTGGGAGAATATGATCTATTTGTTTTTGCTAAAGACCGCTTTATTCAAAGACAGGAGTTTGATGAATCAATTATTGCATATCACAGAGCTGCAGCTGACAATGTCATGAGCATTGAAAGAACACTTGTTTATATCAATCCATCATTCCAAGTAACACTCGACCAACTCTTAATCTATGACGATAAAGAGTTCATGTTGAATCATATCGCTGCTGAACTGGAATATGGGCGTATGCGTTTTGATGTGAATACCAATTTCAAATCGCATTATCATGTATTTAGGATAAGAGGTATGGTTGATCATTACGAAAAAACCGGAAAGTATGAACTTGTTGTTGAAGAACCCTGGTTTACTAAAATGATGGATTTTAAGAATAACTGGGATAATGAAATTGCACAAAATTACGTAGAGGAGATAAAAGATCAACTGGACTACCTTGAAAATTATCGAAACGAGATGATACAAAATGGACTGGGATAATCTTTTACATTTATTTAGAATGGAAAACTTAATTTATTGGATTGTGACTATGGTAGTAGTCATTCTAACCACTATCAAACAATTTAACAGACAAGACAAAAACAATAAATCAAATAA
>Ga0268280_1001481_pt1 | contig 15676 bp, 14 predicted proteins | sample saktaG_9_FD_190139 | JGI IMG/M metagenome (GOLD analysis project Ga0268280, IMG submission 190139) | Saline water microbial communities from Sakinaw Lake, British Columbia, Canada - sak_2011_5_24_40m | ecosystem: Environmental > Aquatic > Non-marine Saline and Alkaline > Saline ... | reverse complement strand
AAAACTCATTCCAAGAACTTCGTACCATGTTAGAAAACAGTGAGTTAGACGAGTTCACTCAAAACCAAGTGCTGCATGAATCACTGTCACATCTGCACGGTCAGTTTGATAAGAAAGCCTTGAACACAGCCGCATTCATTTCTAATTTGAAATTAGAATTAACGTCGGTCAAAGAAGTTCAAGACCGATTGGCTAAACGTTCATCGATGCTCACCAAACAAGTGTTGTATCTGAATAATTATCTGCTGGAACAGTATCTGCTGGAACAGTTGCAGGTGATGAATATCACGAACCTTCGCAATGAACAGTTGACGATGGCAGTTAAACAAAACCCTTGTAAGGTGATTATTGATGATGAAGACAGTGTACCGCCTGAGTTTAAGGAAATCGTTTCAACCATCAAAATCAGTAAGACTGCGATTGGTGAACAGTTGAAAGCGGGTATTGAGATTGATGGCTGTCGTTTGGAAAGAACTCACCGTCTGGAGATTAAGTAACAACCTGTTAAATCACAAAGGGGAGTTTCGGCTTCCCTTTTTCATGTCTGTATTTAGGAGAAATGATGCCTTTTAACATCGAATCCCATTTTCTAATCCTGCTGGATTATTTGCTAAAGCACGAGCGTTCACACTTCTTTGAAACGTTTAATGTGCAATCTGACCAAGGTTTACAGGATTTAGTCAATGACCCGTCCATTCAACACATTTGGAAATCAGCGCACATTGTTTGCCGTGCTTATGAAACGAACTTAATCATCATTAGAGGTAATGAATTATGACCACTTACAACGCCTTATTTTCACTAGGCAGAACACTTTCAACACCAGCGGCAAAAGAAGAATTAAATGAACTTAATTATTCACCGTTGGACTTACTTAGAAAACACATGAGTGGCGATTGGTCAGAAATGGATGTTAAAGACCAACAATCGAATCGTGAGGCAGTTTCAAACGGTTCACGCATCTTTTCAGCGTACATCATTGAAGGTGTGAAGTTTTGGGTTATCACCGAAGCTGACCGCAGTTCAACCACCATCCTACTCCCTAGCGAGTATTAACAGGAGCATTATCATGGGTGAATTAGCGATAAAGATTGCGCTCATTTTACTTGAACATTACAACAGCAATAAAGAGGATTAGTCATGGGTGCTTTAAAACAAATGATGATTGACCATGAAGACAATCAAACGATGATGCTGTCAGAACCAACTCCATTAGTGGAATCGCCAGTGATTCGGTTAGTCAGTAAAACCTTTCACATTAACGGATTAACAGGCGGTGGCGTGAGCGTTGAAGAATCCCACGATGGCAGTCAAGTGAATCTGATTGTACAGAATGACCGTAACAAGGCGGCTATCACGCTGGACTATCAATCGTTCCGTGAACTCAGTCATTTACTCTACGATGTGAATCTAAACCGTCCTGAATCACGTCCGTTCTAATCTGCTGTAACGAACCATGCCCTTACTGTCATTGATGGTAAGGGTTTTTTATTGCCTGAAATAGGGCATTTTAATTAACATTTTTTTTAACAGGTGCAATATGAATTCATTGAATAACGAACAACAATTAGCGGTCATGGGATTATCTGCTAGTGCATTGGTATTGGCGGGTGCTGGAGCAGGTAAAACAAAAGTCTTGGTGGCACGGTTGAAACACCACATTGACCACAAGGGGCATCGTTTGAACAATTGTTAGCCGTCACGTTTACCAATAAAGCTGCGAACGAAATGAAAGAGCGGTTGGAGCAGCAACTCGGCAGCTCAATCAATGGGCTATGGATGGGAACGTTTCACAGTTTGGCGTACCGTATGCTGTGCGTCCATGATAAAGAAAAGTTCAAGGTAATTAGCGGCAGTGAACAGTTGAAAATAGTGAAACGGATTCTGAGTGAATTGGAATTAGAAGTCGATGCGAAACTATTGGTGAATTATATCAACACTCAAAAAGATGCCGCTTTACGGGCTAATCCTGATGCGTTTGATATGCTGGGGCGGTTGTACTGTATCTATGAAACAGTGTGTCGTAATGATAACTTGGTGGACTTTGGTGAACTGTTGTTGCGTAGCTATGAACTGTTACGCGATAACAAAGGCATCCGCAGTTATTATCAAGACCGATTCAGCTTTGTGCTGGTGGATGAATTTCAGGATACCAATATCATTCAGTACGAATGGCTGAAACTGTTGACCGAAAACAAGCAGAACCTATTTGTCGTGGGCGATGATGACCAATCCATTTACGGTTGGCGTGGTGCAAAAGTGGAGAACATGACCACGTTTCAAACGAGTTATGCGAATCATCATCTGGTTAAATTGGAGCAGAATTACCGTTGCACCCATAACATTCTGACCGCTGCTAATGCGGTGATTGCCAACAATGTGAAACGATTAGGTAAAACGCTGTGGACGGAAAGTGACAGCGGTGAATTGATAGATATTTATTCGGCGAAGGATGAAGTGGCTGAGGCGGAGTTTGTTATCGGGAAAATTAAACAGTGGGTCAGTGCAGGGAATTCCTTAAACGAAGTCGTGATTCTGTACCGAATGAACAGTCAATCCAATGCCTTTGAAGATAAGTTATTGAGTGAGCAGTTACCGTTTCAAGTCAGTAACGGTTACAAGTTTTATGACCGTCAAGAAATCCGTTTAGTCTTAGCGTATCTGCGAGTTATCACGGGTGGCAATGATAATCTTGATTTTGAATATCTGACATCCACTGTCACTAAAGGAATTGGTAATCGCACTCGTGCGTTGATTGCGGAATATGCCGTGAAACACCAGCGTAATCATTGGCAATCAGCGGAATGTTTACTTAGTACCAATGCCTTGCCTAAGCGTCAAAGTACCGCCCTATCCGAGTTCTTAGCACGGGTAGCGGCGATGAAAGGAGAAAGTGAGCCGTTACCATTGGTCGATACACTGAAGCTGATTATGAACCGTAGTGGCATCGTGGCGCATTACAGACGGATGCTTGATGCTGAAGATAGAATTGATAATCTGAAGGCACTACTGGGAATTGCCAGTAACTTCGCACTGGATGCAACATTACCGCTATCGGAACGTGAACAATTCATTATCCATGCAACCTTATCCAGTGGCGATGAGAAACCCAAGGGCGTGCAGCTTATGACTATTCATGCCAGTAAGGGTTTGGAGTTTGGTTGTGTGTTTCTGGTTGGATTGGAAACAGGATTATTTCCATCAAAGAATGCACCATTGGAAGAAGAGCGGCGATTGATGTATGTCGGCATTACTCGTGCTAAAACTAAACTGTTCATCACTTACACTCGTCAACGGTGTTTGTTCGGTAATACCGTGTTTCCTAAGCCTTCACGGTTTCTATCGGAGATTCCATTGGACTTGATTCACATTGTCAAAGATGTTCAACCTGCGGCATCTATGGCATATCCAAAAGGTTCAAAAGTATTTCATCAAAACTTTGGCGAAGGCATTGTAATAGGTAAAGATTCGGAGTTAATCAATGTCGAGTTTGAACAAGGGAATCATTGGTTAGCGGCAAAGTATCTGCCCTCCGATGTATTTCATTCCGTGAATTAAGGGGAATTAGGATGCGAACAATTTACCCACAAGTGGCTGGGATTTATGAAAGTAATCATGACAGTCATTCATTCTTACTGGTACCGTTCACCAATCCCGATGCGGAATGGTTTGCCGCCGATGCTTATCCGTGTGACAGATACGGAAAGAAAACGGCTGGATTTGAATATCCGATTCCCTTTCTAGCAAAGGATTTCGGAAACGCAGTAGAGTAATCGTTATTCCCAAGTATCTTCGGATGCTTGGGAATGTGCTGACTTATTTTTTTATTCTTCAACTGCCGAATTATCAACAGTTTCAGTGGATTCTGCTTTTATATCTGCCTGAATTTCTTTAATACAATCTTGCAATACGGTAATGGCATCTAGTTGTGACACTTTCTTCGCATTAGACATGACTACTTTCTTGAAGTCTTCTAATGCCTGTTTAGCTTGTGCATCAACATCAATAGTCTTTAAACCACTTTCAGGTTTGACACCTTTTGCTATTTGAATTTGAGCCTGAATATCTGCAACTGGTAAGTTTTTATTCAACGCATATTCGTATATTTTATCTGCAATAGCTTCGTTAATAGGCGCACTGATTTGATAGGCTACTGTCAATGAAATCCCCGTACGGTCTTTATCTTTGAAATACTTCGCAAAGTTCATGTAACGGGTTAATGTTGGTTGATTATCCAAACATAATGTTTGAACCGACTTAATCCACTGACCAAATTCTTTATTGGAAGGTAAGCGTTCACGCGCCTCAAGGAGAATCAATCCTTTAAATAACTGGGATTGCTGGTCAATTGTAGCGTAACGGTCAGCTAATTCATCCAGTGATAAAACGGTCAAGTCAGATGATTGTTGTTCAGTAACCGCGTCAATAAATGTTTCCGTATTTTGCATGGTTGCACTTGGTTTTAATTGCTTTGGTTTTACGAGTGCCATGTGAGTATCTCTTGTATAAGTTGATTAAATTCGGTGACGGCATTCTTATTATTGGATTCTGAAATCCCCTTACCTTCCGCGACTACATCCGCCCATATTTTACGATAAATAACTGTTGATTCGGCTAAATAGAAATTATCACATTCACTAATCAGATTTTTAATGATTTCTTTCGCTTGCTGTGTATCTTTGACTAAAGGATTGGCACTGCAACACGTTAAAAATAGAGCGACTTTTAACTTTTCATTTTGAGCCTGAGCATCAATACAAGTGTTCAGTGTCTTCTCCAGCGTCATCAATGACAACGATGTTGGCATGACAGGGATAATAGCCAAGTCTGTCACCGTTAATGCACTACGACCATTCACGTCAGCTTGACCTGCACAATCTACCACAATCCATTCGTAATACTTTTTTAATTCCAATAATTCACGCGCAACAAACTTACCTGCTCGCTGAATGCACGGTACAGGCTTTAAAGTTTCAACCTCTTGACGTATATCCAGCCAACTCGCGGCTGACCCTTGCAACACATCTAAATCAGCAAAGGTGACATTTTTCCCCTGATTGATAAAATGTACGGCGGTACTTACCGCAATAGATGTCTTAGTTGAACTTTTAGTGGAGTAGAATGTAACTATCATGGGAGTGGTCTCAAAACGTGTTTTGAACACTTTATCACAAATCAAAATAGTGAAAACAATGTTGTTAAATCATTTTAGTTATTAACCATTTAAAAGACGTGTTAAAATTTGATCGAAAAAAAACCGCTGACGAATTAACGTAGCGGTTTAATCACATAGACTAAGTCTATAAAACTCGGCGCACTTTGAAGCATTCTTAGCGGGATCGTTTTCAAAGGCATTTTTCGAACCACCGTTTTTATAACCCAAAAAGTTTATAACGTACTAAAAAGGACTAAACGATGATTTAAAACAGGGTTTAATTTTAACACAAATGCAATAAAAAAAAACTAGCCATTTTATTGCACTGAAATTAACCCGATCATCGTGTAGTCATGGAGAACCAAATACCATGATTAACTCACACCGTCACACCATCGCAGACTTAGCCCTTCAAGTCGGAATCGACTTTAACAGAGTAGCTGACCGTTTACATTACGAAACCAACGGGCAACCTATTAGCGGACGTATCGCTATTGATAAGGAAGCCGCTGAAGGTAATCCCTATATCTTTGTCAATGCCCCATGGATTGATAGCAAAGGTAATAAGTACCCGAACATCACCTTTGGTACACACGCGCACGGCGGATTTACGGTCAACTTCAATGGTTATCGTGAAGCCCAAGCAGATAAACCTGCGTGGGTTGACTACTCAAAACCGAAACCCATAATCAAACCCATTACACCTATATCCGATAACAAGTGGCGAATTAAGGCATTTCAAGCCGCACTCGTTGCGTTCAATTTGGCAACAAATGAAGGTGTAGACAAACATTTTTATGTCGTCAAAAAAGCGGTAAATACTGCCGAGTGCGATATTCGATTAGTAAATGGCTTACTTCAATATGCTATTCATGACATCACAGGCAAGTTGTTAGGCTTCCAAACAATAAACTCTGACGGAAATAAACGATTTATCGGCAGCACGGGCGGCGGGTTCGTCGTCATTGGTAACGCCGATATGATTCAATTTGGCGCAATCTTTGTCGAAGGTTTAGCCACTGGACTGTCCGCGCATCACAGTAAAACTTTAAATCCCCATAAATTACCCGTAGTCGTCTGTTTGGACGCAGGAAATATGCGGAAAGTTGTTGCGGCGTTTGTTGAAAAATACGGTAACGATTGCGTCAATTTGTATGCGGATAACGATTGTGGCTTGAACAGTAAAGGTGAATTCACGGGCAATACGGGCGTTTTTACTGCACTTGAAATCTGTCAACAACACGACATTTCATCCTATCGGCTACCTGTAATGAACGGAGAAAAGTGTGACTTTAACGATACACAAGAATTCATGGATGTCGAAGTACCCACTGGCATTGACTACGCTATTGAATTGATTAAAGTTTGTCCTAAACAATCGCTCAACAAACTCTTCAAACAATTCACGAATGACATAATCCGTGATACAAAAATCAATGCGAAAACAACCGATAACATCGCTGATTACTTTACGATTAGCGAGTGTACTGAGATTATTACTCGCACGGCAGCATTGCGCGATATTGAGTGTGACATTCACTATCAACTATCAATTGCCATTGCCCATCAAGTCGCATTCAAAGAAAAGTATTTAGTCAATGAATTCGATATTACTAATGTTGTCCTGAAAACAATTGACGTGTTATCTAGTCACGGCGTGCTGTGTTGCGTGCTGGCAGTCCGTAAAATGTTGCGTCGGGCGGTCACAAGAGGTCGTGAAATTCAACGCAAGCACAAAACCATTACCAATAAAGCGGCATTTGATGAAGTCATCAATGTAGATGGTTTAACCCCTGGTGCGGTTTCTGAAGAAATAGAACGGGAATCTGAACTGAATAAAATCATGGTGTTTGATAACGCGGGAATGGGCGGGAATAAAACGAATCGTTATATTGCTTACTCGAATGGATTGAAAGGCGGCACGCTAGTCATAACGCCATTGGTAGCGATTTGTAAGGATTTGATTGAACGATTCAATAAAGCGGGTACGGATATTTTAGATTATCAAGGCATATCCGCAGCATTCTTAGACGCGCTGAAACATGAAGTGAACGCGGTATTCTGCATCAATTCCATTACGAGAAAAGGCGATATTACCGATAACTTTAAGCATTTATTCTTAGATGAAGCCGTGGCAGTTTTTGAAACAATCCTTGACGATAAAGGTACGAACTCAAAACAACAAAAACAACTGATGGACGTATTGCGTGCCATATTTCAAAATGCTGAAACCATCGTCATATCTGATGCGGCGTTGGCGGATAAGCACGTCGAATTCTATAAATCCCTGTGCAATAACAAAAGGACAATCTTGCTGGAAACAACACCTGTACAAAATGCAGTTAATTATTATCTGTTACAGAATCACAGTCACAGTCACGAGTTTATTTTGCGCGATGTATTAGCAGGTAAGTGTGGGGTGGTGGCGTGTGATACCGTTGGCAATGCGACGGCTGTGAAAAAGTATCTTCGGGACAATGGCGTGAATCAAAAAATCGATATTAACCGTGTTCTATTAGCCACTGGTGAAAACAATGGTGAAACGGACGTGAGAGAATTTATCGAAAACCCCAATGAAAATGCCTATCAATGGGACGTGGTAATTCATTCGCCTATTATTCGTAGCGGTACGTCTATCGAATATGCCGATTATGAATTCGCCTATTTGCTTTATGACGGCATCATTAGCACTGGTGACGCAATGCAAATGTGGGGACGTTGTCGCGCAGCAAAAGATAGATATGTTTCATTCGGTACGCGCATTGATAAAAGTCGTATCACGGATGCTAACTTATTGATGCAACATGAAATCGATGAAATTACTTATACACTCGACCAAAAAGGATTGACGCTTCCTGGCGGTATTCAATGTGATGAATTAGCTCGATTACGTCATGAGTTTACGGCACAGAAAAACGCGGATTTAAACGACTTTAAAAACAATTTCTTATTCCAGTGTGAAATCAATGGACGGGAAATCATTCGTTTAGAATCCGATACGAAAATTGATACCAAGCTCACGGCTGAAGTAAAAAAACAACGTTGTGAAGATAGATTTGCCGCTGAAGTTTTAACCCCAACTCGATACAAATATATCAAAAAAGCGAATCGTCGAACTCAAGCGGAAACCAATGCCATGAAACGATTTGAAGTGGTCGCAATGGCGTATGGTGATAACGCGGTGATTGACAGCGTGATTACCGTTGACGATTGCGTGAATGAATTGAACGGCATCATTAAACCATTATTGGCGTTTGAATCCCTCACATCCGACACGAAAACATTAAAAGCTCTCGATAAAGAAGACATGAATAACCAGTGTTTGAAAGTTTCGCGGGTTGAATTACAAAAAGCCTTAAACGATATTTTGAAACCGTTGACGGTCGCGAATGAATCGGGCGGCATCAACAAAAAAGTTTTCAATAAAGCGTGCGACAAACTGGAAAAACACGCGGTCATTTTAGCGGCAGCGGGATTGGGTAATTTCAAGAAAATAAATCGGATTCGAGCAGGTACAACCGTCGGTAATTTCCTCCGAAAAATCGGAATGGAAACCAACCAATTAACGGCGCAAACTGGAGTGCGAATTTATCAGGTGAAAGTGAATGCCCGAATAGCTCGCTACGCTATGAATCGTAAGGGAATTGATGTGCTAGAACTCGGTGCCGCAACAAACGTTTTTAGTGCCGTAACAGAGGTTATTTTATCTTAAAATAATCGTCACTAAAGCACTATAAAAACTAATCAGAAACACCCTGATTCCAGTGCCGTAACGGAGGTTATTTTATCTTAAAATAAACCACTGTTAAGGCACTATGAAACAGGCATTATTATTTGAACGTATTAGTTTTCAATCGATATAACGCTGAAATATCATCTTCACCAAATCCTTCTGCGATTAAATGTTCGTAGTCCAATCGGGTTCGGGTGGTGAATGGTAATTCCATTCCTGATGATGTTGCCATTTGTTCGCATATTTCTAGGTCTTTGTGATGCAATGCGACTTTGAAACCTGCGGGATAATGACCTAAACTGAGACTTCGCTAAATTAAACCGTAACCAATTGCATCAATTGTGCATAATTATCCACGACATCATATTTAACCTGCTCTTCAGAAATGGTAGCAAAAAACCGTTTCGCACACTCAGTTTTACAACGCTCAATTTCACGCAATTCCATCGACGAGATAGAACCTTTGGTTTCAGCAATAAAATAAACGTGTTTCACATTGTTAGTTTCAAAGGCAATCGCCCAGTCAGGATTGTAATTACCTACAGGTGTTGGAATATAAAACGCTTTCGGGAGTTTGGCATAAACAACGACTTCCGAACTCACATCCAGTTCAGCTGCAAACTTTTGTTCAATTATTGAATCGGTTGTGACGTAGTTGTAAATGTGTCGATTTAATTGCTCACCTTTATGACTTGAATTCAGGGTCACTGACTTTGTAAAAATATCAATGCCGTAACGTTCATCAATCGGGTCATAAGAAATATGCTCAACTACCATCGTGGCTTTCTGCTCGTTAATCAAGCGAGTAGCTTTGGTGATAAAGTCTTCGGGATTGGTGCTGAATTGGTAAAACGTTTTAGCGTTCACACCTTGAATAATCGTCGCTACTGTTTGCCTTGTCAATTGTGTACCCGTTGCAATTTGACCCAGCAAATCATATTTCACTGTTGAACGTACTGATTTTTTAAACGGATTAGTTTCAGTAGCCTCTGACTTGAATGCTGTTCCCTGTTTTAAATCATCAAATGTGACATCGCTAACCTGTTCGCCTCGCTCAATTCTGTATTGCAACCGAGTGACGTTTAGCCTTTCATCAAGTGCATAAATACATTTCTGAATCAGTTCGTTACTATTAAAATGTACGGTGTAAGCGGCTTTGCGGTTAATATTTTTCCAAAGTTCTTGAAACTCTTTTTTATCAAAGTTCTCGTTGCGGTTATTGGTTTTAGCTTCTTTCGCATTTTCTGGTATAGGCATTGACGCTTCACTGAACACACTATCAATCAACGCAAACACTTGTTCTTTATAAGGTTCAAGTTCAACAGGTAATTCGGCTAATTGCTGAGATTGTTTCGCTTCGTGGTAAGCAGGTGTAATTTGCCTTTTTTTATCAACATAGCCATTCTGAATTAAGAAAAACTCGATGTCTGTTGCTAAATCCTCTGTCACAACAATATCTGCATCGTCTGTTTTTAGGATTTTATCTTTGAAATACAATTTATCAGCAACACGCGGGCGTTCTGATAAGGTTTCTCGAATGTCTTTTTGCAGTGCATCAACAAAATCACTGTAACTTTCACTCGCAACAACCGTTAAAACATTGATGTCATGAACTGTTGCTGGGTCATCCATTCGGTCGCCATATTTGTTAACGGCTAATCGCAATCCACGCCCCACTTCTTGGCGACGCGAAATACTGTTGTCGCTGTGTTTGAGCGTACAAATAACAAACACATTCGGATTATCCCAACCTTCACGCAAAGCAGAATGCGAGAAAATAAAGCGCGTGGGTTCTTCAAATGAAAGCAACCGTTCTTTGTCTTTCAAGATTAAATCGTAAGCATCAACATCATCGGTTTCTGATGATTTTTTACCCGTCACAGGGTCAACCAATCGCTTTGTTTTCTTGTCGATAGAAAAATAACCGTTGTGGGTTTTAGCTGCGGTAATGCCACGCAGGTAATTGGTGTAAGCCTTGTCGTCTAACGTGCCAATTTCATTGACTTGCTCGTCATATTCTTCCTCAAACATTTGCGCGTATTCACCAACGCCTTCGCCGTTTTCATCGTAGCAACGGTATTTCGCTACTTCGTCGATAAAAAACAGGGTCAAAACTTTGATGCCTTGACTGAATAACACGCGCTCTTTTTGAAGGTGCGCTTTTATCGCTTCTCGAATTTGAATGCGGCGCAATGTCGGTTCAGTCACATCACCAGTCGCTTGTTCAACCCCTAATTGTTCGCCATTGGTGAAGCTAATCACACCTGCATTCCAGTCAATCTCACTGACTACAAAACCTTTGTATTGTTCCAATCCGTTCGACAGCTCAAACAAGTTATCATTTTTATTGATTTTACGAACAACACGTTTGATGCCGTTTGCCTGTTTAACTTCAAATTCCAATCGTGCTACAGGTGGTTTGTGCGATTTTTCAATGTCGATAAGATACAAATATGCCGTTGTTCCCGTTAGCCCTTTGACGCTGATACCATTAACCGCAATCTTTTTCACCAGTTTTTGGTTGTACGCATCGAGCGCATCTAAACGGTGAATCTTGTTGTAAGTGGTTTTGTGAGTAGCCGAATAACGCAACATTGCCAACGGTTTGAATGCGATAAACGAATCCAAGGTTTTCGCACCTTCCATTTTCTGCGGTTCATCGAGAATCAGAATCGGACGATTAGCCGCGATTACGTCAATCGGTTTGCGTGATTGAAAATCATCTAAGGCTTCGTAAATACGGCGGTTATCTTTTCCAGTGGCGTTAAACGCTTGCACGTTGATGACCATGATATTCAGCCCCGCATCGGATGAGAAATTCTCAAGGTTGTGCAGTTGCTTGGAGTTGTAAATAAAAAACCGTGCTTTCTTGCCGTAACTTTCCAAAAAATGGTCGGCAGTAATGTTGAGCGATTTATAAACGCCTTCCCGAATCGCAATGCTCGGCACAACGATAATGAATTTACTCCAGCCATATTTTTTGTTGAGTTCAAATGCGGTCTTGATGTAACAGTAAGTTTTGCCCGTGCCAGTTTCCATCTCAACATCAAGATTCACTGTGCAGATTTTAGTGCTTTCCAGTTTGACTGAACGAGGCAGATTCTGTTGGTGTTGCAGGTTTTGAATGTTTTCTAAAACCTGTGCATCGCTGATTTTAATGTCACCATTTTTAAACCCCGATTCCTCGAACAACGATGATTGATCGGCTTGACCAGCAATTAACCCTGTGTCGATTCGGTAGTTAATGCCTGTTTGATGTGGCTGACTTGCAAAGCAATTGACGACCGCTTCAACGGCGGCAGTTTGATAGGCTTGTTGTTTAAATTTGAGTTTCATTTAGTTTCCTAATAATTTCGTAATGCCAGCCAACAACACATTAAAGCTATGAGAGCAATTTGAACCATCTGTTTTTAAATGTGGCGCAATTGCACGCGAACCACCGACCTTTTGATATTTTTTCTGCGTTAAATTTTCCAATTCTTGTGAAGCATTTGATAACATATCAGGGGTGCGAAATTTACTTTCTTGTTGTCTTTTAGCAAGATTCGGAATCCCCAGCCCTTGTTCAATTGCACTTAAATCGCCTAAATAAAAACTTTCTAATTCTGTGCAAGCGATACGAATCAAGGTTGCATCTTGCTTGCCACTGGCTAACACTTTTTCAGCTAACCGTTGTTTTATCGTCAGACAATTTCCGCCATCTTTATCACGCATAACCAAAAAAACAGAATTGGGTTGTTGCCAACCTCTCAATTTACGTTCCAATTGTTTTTCTAAATCCTGCTTGCCTTCAAAAACCATATATCTCACGTTGATGCCTTTGGGTAGTATTTTTGGCAAAATACCTTTCAACATTTCCTGTGCTGAAAGCTCTTCAAGCAAAAAAACTAAGCACGTCATTCAGGGTCAACTCCATCGAAAAATCCTTGCTTCCACAAATACCCCATTTGGTCGCCATCGTCCATGTAGGCTTTAATCTGTGTATCATTGGAGGCGCGATGTATGGTTGTATAGCCATTTTCCTTTACTAACCAAAACACTTCTTCTAACTTCGTCGCATTTAAGAAATCGGGAGAATGTGTTGAAACAAAAACTTGTCCACCGCGTTCAGAATACGCCCTAAATTCTTCGGCTAATTCTGGTAGTAGTCGTGGATATAATTGATTTTCAGGTTCTTCAACGCACAGTAAAGGATGAGGATTTGGGTCGTAAAGCAATGTTAAATACGCCAACATTTTAATTGTGCCATCTGACACATACCTTGCCAAAAATGGGTCTTCAAATGCGCCATCTTGAAACTTGAGCAACACGCGCCCTTCTTCAGTTGTTTTTGCTTCAACCTGTGAAATACCTGGCACACGGTGTTTTATTTTTTGAATGATTTCCTTGAAAACATTGTTATAGCATTGGTAAAGGTACTGAATCACCAACGACAAATTCTCACCTTCACGCGAAAGATGTTCTGCATAACCTGCATCTTGCTCAGGTCTTGCCTTGCTAATGTGAAAATCTGAAACGTGCCAATTTTCAATTAAATCCCCTAACGCAACAACCGCTGGAAAACGTTTAAATTGTGCCAAACCTTTTACAGCGAGAATATCGGGGGCTTTAAGAGACTGCTCTTCGCGTTGTAAATCTTTGCTATCTTTCACAGAATCAAGTTCGTTAATAACTGCAACGCCTTTTCCATCTGAAAAGTCCAAAAAGTGCCACGGTTGTCCACCACTGCCGCGTCGATATTTTAAAATTTCACGCTCGACAACAACCTTTCCATTACGTTCATTTATTTGGAGTGAATATGTTATCAATGGGCTAGTCGGTATTTCTCTAAACTTAATTTCAATTTCAATCGCACCGTCGCTGTTACGAGTACGCACTTCTTGAAAACCACGATTACCACCCTGTTTTATCAATGCGGTTGTTACATTAGTCGTTAGTGCATCTTTCAAAAAACCAAAGACGTTAAATAATGTACTTTTTCCCGTCCCGTTTGCACCGACAATGACGCAGAAATTTGGAATATCTACCATTTCAACGTCTTTGAAGGCTTTGAAATTTTTGATTCGCAACGTTTCAATTTTCATGGAAACCTCTTGTAAAAACCTTCACGACGACCCACACGCAAAAACTCAATCACTTCACCCGTGCAGAAAATCCCAATGCGGTAACGGTAATCAAATTTGATGCTGTAATAATTCGGATAACCTGTCATGTCTTCTAAATCGTCCATGCTTGCTAAATTTTCAACAGTCTTCGCTTGAATTAAAACCTGCTGGATTTTCTCTCGAATCCGTTTGTCATCAATCGCCAAAGCATCTTTTTCAAACCGTTTGCTGAGTCTAATTTTCATTGCGTTAAACTTTCCATAAACGCATCCGCTTCGTTATCGTCTAAAAACTCGTTTTCATCTTTGGCTTGTTTGCAGTCTAAATAAAACGAAAGGTCTTCGAGTTCTTCACGTTTCTTTTGCACCAACTCACTGAGAAATTCACGTTGCACCGTGTCGGGTAACGTTTCGTAAAATGCGTAAAGGCTGTGGGCTGTATTTGCACTTGCTTGTTGTACGTTCATTTCCATCCCCCTCAAATCGTCTTAATTTCAGTCATTGGCGAAATCGTTTTAAAAATCTGCTCAACGTTAATTTTGACGCTATCGTTAGCAAAACCGCCGTCACAGAACACAGCGCGTAACGGTTTGATTTTCGCCAGCTCTTTGATGAACGATTCGCTCACACCGCCTTTTCTGTCAAAACACGCCACAATCGCATCAACCGCCACCACAAACACCGTTTTGCCATCAATCGTTTGACGTTCAATCGGCAACGTTAAATCCACGCCCCAATCCAACAACACTTGAAACAATAAATCCTCGTCGCTACGGTCATCTTTGATGTTGTTGATGAACAAATGCAAATCGTCTTTGTTAATCGCATCAGGGGAATAATAAACCTCGTTCATGTTTGAACTATCGACTTTCAACACCCGAAAACCAATGTCTAAATCTGTCGCGGTGAGCGCGTTATCCGTTTTGATTTTTTGACCCGCACGACGGATACGTTCTTTGCCAATGTCGGCAATGGTTTTGTAACCTGCTTTGAAAGCCTCTGATTTTTCGTCGCAGGCTTCGGGGATTTGCACCATGATAAATTTGCGCTTGCCGCCGTCTTCGGCGTTGAGTTGCATCACAGCGTGGGCGGTTGTGGCTGAACCTGAGAAGAAATCTAGGATTATGTCGTTTTCAGAAGTATTTGTGTTGGTCAAATATCGAATTAACGTAGTTGGTTTTGGATACAATTTATTGGAAAAATTTTGTGTAAATAATTCGTCTAATTCAGAACTCGCATTTTCATTAGTTCCAACGCCAAACGATTTGTTAATTATATTCCAAGGTTTTTCTGGCTCGTATTCTTCCTTTTCATAAGAAGGTGAAAATGCGGTTGTCTGTATAAAAAGTTTAACTCCTTCGGATACTTGCTTATCTAAATAACCTTGCGACCATTTAAATTTACCTCGTAATTCTACAGGCTTAATAAAAAAACCATCTCGCACTTCGGTATCTTGTAATAACTCAATTTTGTATGAATTTGTTCCATAATCACCAGCGTTATAAATACCGTTTGGTAATTTTGTTATTGTTACATCAGAGGAGAATTTTAATACTCCGATTGGATTTGTTTGATTCATCAATCCATTTGAACTTTTACTTTCTTTAACTATTCCTTTCAAAGTTCCGCAATCAACCTTTTCATACGCAATAATGTATTCGCATGATTTTTTTGTTTTTGTTGA
>Ga0268280_1001480_pt1 | contig 15680 bp, 14 predicted proteins | sample saktaG_9_FD_190139 | JGI IMG/M metagenome (GOLD analysis project Ga0268280, IMG submission 190139) | Saline water microbial communities from Sakinaw Lake, British Columbia, Canada - sak_2011_5_24_40m | ecosystem: Environmental > Aquatic > Non-marine Saline and Alkaline > Saline ... | reverse complement strand
GGACAGCCGGCCGATGGAAACAAGCTTTTCGGACTGCATCAGAAGGTCCTTCGCTTTTTGCAGCTCTCGTTCAGCCTGATTCTGAAGGGTCATGTCCTGAATGGTGCTCATCAGACGCCTGCTTTTCCCCGCGCCCTCGGAAAGGAGTTCCGCCCGCTGAAGAACTTCGCGGACGGATCCGTCCTGCCGGGTCAGACGGTATTTGATTTCGGTTTTTGTCCCCTCCGTCAGGGTTTTGTGGATAGAGTCTTTTACGGCCTCTCTATCATCGGGATGAATCAGGCGGATGAAGGTCTCATAGTTTCCATCAAAGGTCTCGCGAGTCAATCCGCAAATCCGGAACATTTCATCGGACCAGAGCATTTCACCGGTTTGCGTGTCCCATTCCCAGTTTCCCATGTGCGCGATTCTCTGGGCCTCCGCAAGGCTGATATGGCTTTGACGAAGTTCTTCCTCCGTCCGCCTCCGCTCGGTCACGTCGCGGGCCACCGCTTGATAACCCACGGGTTTTTGATTATCCATGATCAGCTGGACATTCTGCCCGATCCACCTTGTCGCCCCGCCCTGGACAATGATCGGGAACTCAAAGTATGTATTCGGGATATTTTCATGGAGTTGCTTTTTGTAGAAGGCATCCATTCTCTCGTGATAATCGGGGTCGGCGATTGAATGAAAATGCTTTCCCATCAGTTCCGATCTGGGAGTACCAATGACGCGCTCGGCGACGGGGTTCGCGTAGATGAAGACTCCCCTGAGATCCGTCGCGTAAATAATGTCATTGCTGTTTTCAACCAGGAGCCGGTATTTCTTTTCACTATCGATCAAATCGCGCTCCGTCCTCCGGCGCTCTTCCATTTCCTTCTCCAGCTGCGCGTTGTCTTCCTTGATTTTTTTCAACTGTTCTTTCACTTTCAAGTGCAGCGCCGCGTTTTCGAGGGCGAAGCCTATCTCTCCATGCATGATGGACAGAACATGTTCATCATGATCATTGAAGGGCTTGCCGGTTTTTTTATGGGCAATATTGAGAACGGCGGATACGGCATTTTCCGTGATGATAGGCATGCTCAAAAAGGAGGGTGCTCCATACCGGGGATGGTTCACCTTCAGGGTTCTGGGGTCCTTCTCGATATCTTCAACCAGAAGGGGCTTGCCCTCCAGGACGACGTGCCTGGCGGCATAATCATCCATGCGGACATAAGACCCTTTCTCCAATTCGTCATGGCCCCTCACGGCGGCGACGCGAAAACGGCTGAATTCAGGCTCCGGTATAAGCACCGATCCGATCTGAGCGCCGGTCACGGCCATGGACTTCTCCATAAGAAGATCCAGGAGTTCATCCATTTTCAGGCTCTTTCCCGCCATATCCATCAATTTCCTGATGGTGAGCAGCTCAAAGGCTCTCTGGCTTAACTCTTCCGACGTCTCTCCAAGCTTCTGGATGAGGTGGTTGAATGAGATGGATATGTCATGCAATTCTTCTACGTCTTTTTTGACATCCATGGGAGCGGCGTCGCCGGAGGCGGCTTTTTTCATGGATAAGGCGACACAAGATATCTTGTCGAAGATCTGGCGGACGATAATCAGGCCCGCCAGGATGAGAACAATCACCACGCTGAACATGACAATCTGCGATAGCTCGAAAGAGAAATTGCCGTGATAGACAATGTACGAAAGGACCAGGAAGGGGAGAAGGAATATCAGCGCTTCGACGATGACAAGCTTGTCGCGTATCTTTCGAGCCTCCGCATCCGAGTGCCTGGACAGCAAGTCCTTCATTACCTGTTTCTCCTGTGGGTGACCCTTTTCCATCGCGCTGAACGTGTTTTGAAAAACGAGATTTATTCAAAACACAAATTGAGAGCTTTGAATAATGACCACCATACCAAATGTGTCATGCCGGACCTGGAGACTGTGTCGCAATTACCATTTTTGTCATTCCGTGCAAGCGAAGCGCGACACGGAATCCAGTATTTTTAATATGTTCTGGATTCCGGCTTTCGCCGGAATGACGAAATGAAGCCTTTTTAAAAGGCTAGAATCATGATTAGAGGTGAGGCAAAAGAATGTCAAGGTATTTTTAGGATTGAAATTCTTTTACGTGGAATTGAAGGAGAGTGAAATCCAGGTCGCTAATGGATGTGGACACGCATTAGAAGTCGTGTCGGGTAGCCGATGTCAGGCCTCTTGAATTTAATCTTTTCCTGATGCCCGATGTTACATTTTCTCAAACTCTTCAGAGATCTTGATTTTGCCTTCCTTCAGGAGCGCTTCTTTCGCTTCCGCGATCCAGGACTGGAAGTAGAGTTTTTCTTTGAAACGCAGGAGAAACTGCGCGATGCCGGCTTTAGCGGACTCGTAATTCCTGCCCTCCAGTTTCCGGTCCTTCAATCGGATGATCACATCGTTTCCGTCGACAAGGAAGGGCTCGTCGGGATAGGGTCTCTTGGCCGAAAGCTGAAAGACCGCCTGGGCGAGTTCTCTGGATTCACCGATTTTCGGTATCCTGGCGCCCTGCGCGAAGAATCCCGTTTCATCCACCCGGAGCCCCTTCTCCCGCGAAAGGTGGTTCAGGTCACCGCCCTTTTTCAGGCTGTTCAGGATATCCTGCGCTTCTTTCCGGCAGAGTCTCCGTGATTCCAGGTCCGCGTATCGTCTCTCCACCTCGCTCCTTGCCTCCGCGAGCCTGGGGACATGGGAACTCTTCCGGGAGATGAGTTTGATGAGAAAAAATCCCTTTGGCGTGGAAAGGACAGGACTCATCTGGTCGGCTTTGAGCGTGCCGAGATATTCATCCAGGTCCTTGATGATGGCCAGATCCGCCGGCGGATTATTTCTCGTGAAAGGGTCGCTCGTGTGAACAGCGAAATTGTTCTTCCGGGCGTACTCGTCGAAGTTCTCGTTCTGGTAGATGGTATCGCGGGCTTTTTTGGCCTCCGTCTGGGCCGTGTCCATGGCCTTGCTCTTCCGGATCGTGGAAATGATCTTTTCTCTCAGGTCCGCCAGGGCCGGTATCTTCCCGTCTTTCCTCCTGAAGGAGTCTCCGTAGAGGTTGTAATAATTCTTTACATCCTCATCGGAGATCCTCACGGAGCGCGCGAAATCATCGTCGCGGAAAAAAATGTATTTGACCTGCATGCGCTCGGGAATCCGGAACGACTCTCCCTGTTCCGCCAGGAATTTTTCCATGTCCGCGTCGGACGCTTTCACCCTGGATCGGTAATTCCGGCAGGGAACCTTCAGGAAAGCGAGGTTTGTCTTTTCGTTCTGGACCCGGTAAAATTCCCGGACTTCACGGTCGGAGACCTTCACGCTTTCTCTCATCAGACCCTCGAGTTTCAAGGTCAGGATCCCGTTTCTCTGCGCTTCTTCGAAGTCTCCTGCCGTCATTTTGACACTGCGCAGGGCATGCTGGTACAACCGATTGTCAAAGACGCCGTTCCTTTGAAAGGCCGGGTAGGAAGCGATGGACGCCTGAATTTCCTCCGGGCTGACCTCGATCTTCAGGTCTTTTGCCTTTTGAAGGACGATGGCCTGATGGATGAGGTTATCCAGCGCCTTCTGCTTGACGTTGAGTTTTTTAAGGGTTTCTTCCTTCAGGTTCTCGCCGTATTGACGCCGGTAGAGGTCGATGAGATTTTCGTATTCCTTGTGAAAATCGACATAGGAAATCGCTTTGCCGCCGACCTTGGCCACGTCCAAGGCCTTTTCCCTTCCTCCCATGGATCCGAAATAGAAGATGAAGACGACGATGATGAGCCCGAGAAGAAGCTTCATCAGCCAGTTTTTGGCGTGTTTTCTCATGAACTGGAGCATGCCGTGTCCCTGCCGCCCGAAATGAATTGAAAAAGAGAGGTTCCGCTGTCCTTTTCTTTCGGGGTCTCGATGGCCGGCATTAGTAGTATATCCCCCTGCAAAAAGCAATATTTTTTTGAACACGAAGGATTACGGGGACTTAAAAAATGCGTTGATTAGGCAGGGGAAATACTGTATAAACTTAAACTTTCAGGAAAGTTGAGCTTTTGTTTCCTGATCAGAACATGAAAAAGGGAGGGATATCGTGCTCTTCGATTTTATTCTGGGAAAGTTCTCCAACGATCTGGCCATTGACCTCGGGACGGCCAACACCCTTGTTTACGTGAAGGGCAAGGGCATTGTTTTAAGCGAGCCGTCCGTGGTGGCCGTTCACCGGGACTCGAGAGGTGTTCAGAAAGTACTGGCCGTGGGCACGGAAGCCAAACGGATGCTCGGAAGGACGCCGGGGAACATTGTGGCCATCCGTCCCATGCGGGAAGGGGTCATCGCCGATTTTGAGATAACAGAAGCCATGCTGCGGCATTTCATCAGGCGTGTTCATAATCGCAGGACTCTGGTCCGGCCGAGGATCATCATCTCCATCCCCTCCGGAATTACCCAGGTTGAGAGAAGAGCCGTGAAGGAAACGGCCGAATCCGCCGGGGCGAGGGAGGTCTACCTGATGGAGGAGCCCATGGCGGCGGCCATCGGCGCGGGGCTTCCCATCAAGGAGCCGATCAGCTCCATGGTCGTGGATATCGGCGGCGGCACGACGGAAGTGGCCGTCATATCCCTCTCAGGAATTGTCTATTCAAGGTCGGTGCGCGTCGCGGGCGACAAGATGGACGACGCCATTGTTCAGCACATGAAGCGAAAATACAGCCTCCTGATCGGTGAGAGAACCGGTGAGATGATCAAGACGACGATCGGTTGCGCCTATCCCGACGGGGACGTCCGGACGGTTGAGGTCAAGGGGCGTGACCTGATATCCGGAATCCCCAAGATCATAGAAATCGATTCGGAAGAAGTTCGGGATGCCATCACGGAGCCGATCAGCATCATCGTGGATACCATCAAGGAAGCCCTGGAACAATGCCCTCCGGAACTGGCGGCGGATATCGTCGACAGGGGAATCGTTCTCACCGGCGGCGGAGCACTCCTGAGGAATCTCGATCTCCTTCTCAGGGAAGAGACCGGACTTCCCATTTCCGTTGCCGACGACCCCCTTTCCACGGTCGCGAGAGGTGCCGGAATGGCTCTGGACGAGATGGATCTTTTGAAAGAGGTTGCGATCCAGGTTTAGGATGGTGTTGAAAAACATACTATCCTTCAGGCTGTTCAAAAATGTTTAGATGCAAGGCGCGCAAGACCCGAGGAATGAGGCGTACATGGACGTACGTTGAATGACGAGGGGCGAAGCGCAACGCCGCAGATGGGCGTTTTTCAACAGCCTGCTAGAGCCTGCGCGCCCGTGGGTTCCCTCTTGGGTAAAGATCCCTTTTCGAAGCCAGTCCTCTGAATAGAACGGGGGATTCCGGCGCATGATGCCGATAGCGGGGAAGTTATGCTGATTCCCAAAAAATACCAGACAATCACCATTGCGTCCATTCTTGTTTTTGCTTCCCTGATCATCCTTTCCGTCAGCTTTCATCGTCCGGGCGAGACGGGTTTTTTTAAAAAACTTGTTCTTGAGGCGGCGTCTCCTCCCATCCGGGTGATCAATACCGCCATAGACACCGTCAGGGATGTCTGGAAACATTATATTTTTCTCGTGGGTCTTGAGCAGGACAACAGGGTGCTGAAGGCCAGGGTCGCGCAATTGACAAATGAACTGAACGAATACCGGGAGCGTCATCTTGAAGGGCTCAGGCTCAAAGAACTTTTTGCCCTGAAAGAAACCCTTCCGGGAACCGCGGTAGCGGCACGGGTCATAGACCGGGAGAACGCTTATGTCTTCAAGACCATTCTGATCAGCAAGGGAACATCGGACGGTCTTCGCGTTGGACTTCCCGTGGTCTCCGCGGAGGGCGTTGTGGGCCGGGTCGTGGATTCCTCCTGGAATGTGTCGAGAGTCCTGCTGATCACGGATTACAACAGCAACATAAGCGCCTTTGTCCAGGGAAGCAGGGTTCAGGGTATCCTGCAGGGCGGGGGCAGCACGGGCTGCTCCCTGAAGTATGTCGAACGGTCGGAGGAAGTCAAAGCCGGAGAAAAGGTCATCACATCGGGTCTGGGAGGTGTCTTTTCAAAGGGTTTGATTTTGGGGACGGTTTCGAGGGTGGATCGCAGGGGCTCGGGTCTTTTTCTGAACATTGACGTGTCGCCGTCTGTTCATTTCTCACGGTTGGAAGAAGTGCTGGCGGTGGTCCCGGGTAAGGAACAAAAGCCATGATCTTTTATTTGCTTCTGCCCCTTTTCTCCCTGATTCTGCTTGTCCTGCAAACGACGGTTCTGAGTCTCTTTTTTATGGGGAAGATGGGACTTGAGATTTCCCTGATCATCGTCATCTATGCCGGGTTCCGCATGGATGCGCTGAAAGGAGGCGTTCTCGCCTTCATTCTTGGTTTCTTTCTCGACTGTATCACCGGCTCCGTCACGGGCCTTCTCACATTTTACTATGTGGCGGTTTTTTTCGTTTCGAGAACGGTATCGTTCAAGGTCTATGCCGAACGGTATCTTTTCATCATGGCTTTTGCTTTCCTCTGCGCCTTCTCCGAGGGGCTGTTTGTCGCCCTCATATACCAGGTCTTTTATGGCGTGGACGTTTTTCCGGGTATTTACAGAATCTTTCTGGTCCAGGCGCTGACCCTGAGCCTGATAAGCCCATTGCTCTTTACACTGCTCGGCCGCTTGGAGGGAGTTGTTGATGTCAGAGAGTCGCAATAAATTCAGCCGTTACGACTCGGCAAAATTCCGGAACACCTTCGGGATTCTCATCTGGGTGGTGACGATTTCCATGTCTTTTCTTGTCGCACGGATGTGGTACCTGCAGGTGATCAAGGGCAATGAGCTCAGAAACCAGTCCGAAAATAACCGGATACGGATTCACGAGAGCAAGGCCATCCGGGGTATTATCAAAGACATGTGGGGAGATGTCATTGTGGAGAACCAGCCGTCCTTTGATATTTCCATCGTTCCCGGGGCGGTCAGAAATGTAAGGGATGTGGTCAGCGCCCTCGAATCGGTTTACGGGAGCCAGGGCATGGAGTTCAGAAGGGATATTTCAGCCTCGGAGAAAAATCGCCCCTTCATTCCCCTCAAGCTGGCCAAGAATGTGAGCTGGCAGGAACTCGCGCTCGTGGAGACCCACTCTCTCAGCCTGCCGGGCGTGGTCGTGGACGTGGTCCCTGTGCGCAAATATCTCGGCGGCGAGATGACAGCCCATATTCTCGGCCATGTGGGAGAAGTGAGCCAGGAGGATCTGAAGGGGGATAAGGCGGGGCTCTTCAAACCAGGCGACCGTGTGGGTAAGTCGGGAATTGAAAAATACCTGGACCGTTATCTCCGCGGGGAAAACGGCGGAGAGTACATTGAGGTCAACGCGATCGGAAGAAAGGTGAAGACCCTGAAGCGGCTGGATCCTGTTCCCGGCAACAATGTGATTCTCACGATCGATGCCGGACTGCAGAAAGCGGCCTGGGAGGCCATGGAAGGCAAAGTGGGTTCCGTGGTCGCCATGGATCCCCGGGACGGCTCCGTCAGGGTCATGGTGAGCAGGCCGGCCTTCGATCCGAACCTGTTCAACAAGGGGATTTCCATTGAGGACTGGAAGAAACTTTCCGCCGATCCCCTTCATCCCATGGAGAACAAGGCGATTCAGGGCCAGTATCCTGCGGGCTCCACCTTCAAGATCATCACCGCGGCGGCGGCTTTGGGAGAAGGACTCATCACCCCCGAGACAACGTTCAACTGCAACGGCTCTTTTCATCTTGGAAATCACGAGTTCAAATGCTGGCAGAAGAAGGGCCATGGAAGGATCAATCTTCACCGTGCCATTGTGGAGTCCTGTGACGTCTATTTCTATAATCTGGGGAAACTGGTGGGTGTGGACAAGCTTGCCGAGTACGCCCGCGCATTCGGCCTGGGTGTGCCGACGGGGATTACTCTCCCCTCGGAGAAAAGCGGCCTGATCCCCACGAAAGAGTGGAAACTCAGGAGGATGGGACAGCCCTGGCAGCCGGGAGAAACCATTTCCATCTCCATCGGTCAGGGGTTCATCTCGGTCACCCCTCTTCAGCTCTTGAATGCCTACTGTGCCCTCGCGAACGGCGGGACCGTCCATGTCCCCAGGATGATCCAGAGGATTGAAGCCCTGGACGGACAGGTCCTGCAGGAGTTTGGATCGCAGATCAGCAATGTCGTTCCGCTCAGCGAGGAATACATGGATGTCATCAAGCAGGGGCTCTGGGGTGTCTGCAACGAGAGCGGAGGAACGGGATGGGCGCTGAGAAGACCTGAGGCGGACGTGGCCGGAAAGACGGGTACGGCCCAGGTCATCGGGCAGAGGGGTCGGTGGGAGGACGTCAAATCGCACGCCATGCCCTGGAAGTGGCGGGATCATGCCCTTTTCGTTTGTTTCGCGCCGGTTCAGAATCCCGAGATCGCCGTTGCGGTCGTGGTGGAACATGGGGGCCATGGCGGTTCGGCGGCGGCGCCGGTGGCGCGAAAGGTGATCGACGCTTACTTCAGGATCAAGGCGGCGCATCAAAAAGAGTTCAAGGGGGAAAAGAGTGAAATTTGACCGGCGCCTCCTTTTTAATTTTGACTGGGGCTTCCTTCTGATCGTCCTGGCCATCTGCGCCCTCGGCCTGTTGAACATGTACAGCGCGGGATTCAACATCTTCAGCGCGAAGGGGGGCTCACTCTATATCCGGCAGTCGATCTGGTTTTTTATCGGCCTTGTCTTCATGGGAATCGGCTTCAGCCTGGATTACCGCGATGTCATTCGTTACGCTTACGTCATCTATGGCGTTTCGATTGCTCTGCTCGTTTCAGTGTTTTTTGCCGGGGAAGTCACCCGGGGGACGCAGCGCTGGCTGGCCCTGGGCGGTTTTACGTTTCAACCTTCTGAACTGATGAAACTCACGATGGTTCTCGTCATGACCCGTTATTTTACGGCCCACGAGAGAGAAGGAAAATACGGCCTCAAAGACCTCGCGGTGCCCTTCCTCCTTGTGCTGGTGCCTTTTATGCTCATATTGAAACAGCCGGATCTTGGCACGGCCCTCATTCTTTTGATTCTCTTTGTTTCAATCATCCTTTTTATCGGCGTTCAATGGAAGACGATCTTCATCACCGCCTCGACGGGAATCCTGCTTATGCCTTTCAGCTGGTTCTTTCTGAAAGATTATCAGAAAGAGAGACTGTTCACCTTCATCGATCCCCAGGGCGATCCTCTCGGTTCGGGTTATCACATCCTGCAATCCATCATCGCCGTCGGTTCGGGAGGGTTTTTCGGCAAGGGCTTTCTGAAGGGAACTCAGAGCCAGCTGCGGTTTCTCCCCGAACATCAGACGGATTTTATCTTTTCCGTTTTTGCCGAAGAATGGGGGTTCATCGGATCCCTTGTCCTCATGATTCTTTTCCTGGCTCTCATCGTCTGGGGCCTCAGAATCGCCAAGCAATCGAGAGATCTCGTGGGAACTCTCCTGGCCTATGGCGTCACCATGCTCATTTTCTGGGAAGTGCTCATCAATATCGGTATGGTGGTGGGTTTTCTTCCCGTGGTGGGCATTCCGCTCCCCTTCATGAGTTACGGGGGCTCCTCGATGGTGGTGCTCATGGCGGGAATGGGTCTTCTCATGAGCATCAGCATGAGAAGGTTTATTCTCCAGCCGTGATTCCGGCGAACGGAGGAAATGAAAAAAAGCATGGAGGAAAGGGGACCATGATCGGAAAGAAGAAGATCGAAGAGGTAAAGGCCTTCCTGGGAAGGGGGACGGAATTTGAAGGGAAACTTATTTTCACCGGTTCCGTGAGGATTGACGGAAAGTTCTCCGGTGAAATCGCGGGCGGCGGAACCCTGAACATAGGGGAAGGCGCCCGCATCGAGGCGGACATTTTTGTGGACAGCATCCTGATCAGCGGAGACGTTTACGGGAAACTGGAGATCAAGAAGCGGGCGGAGATCTTCTCCCCCGGGAAATTGAACGGCAGCTTGAAGACCTTCTCCCTTGTCGTGCACGAGGGGGCGTTTTTTGAGGGAACCTGCCGGATGAAGACCGAGCCCCTGATCCGGGCCGTGGAGAAAGAGGAGACAGCCTGAGAGAGGATGCGGCCAATGATGCAGGAGAATGCGGGGGAAGACCATCGTCCCTGGGGCTATTTTCAGGTTCTTGCCGAAGGGAGCAGCCACAAGATCAAGAGGATCACCGTCCATCCGGGGAAGCGCCTGAGCCTCCAGCGGCACCGGCTCCGGGATGAGCACTGGTTTGTCCTCGAAGGTGAAGCGGTCGTGACCCGAAATGGCGAGGAGACAGCCCTGTCAAAGGGTCAATCGCTCGATATCCCCCAGGGAACCCTTCACCGCATATTCAATCCGGGAAAGGGAGATTTTGTGATCATAGAGATACAGACGGGAACCTATTTCGGCGAAGACGATATCGAGCGGATCGAGGATGATTTCGGGCGCTGCTGAGGCTTTCCAGTGCGTTGTTCTCATGCTCCCAGCCTCTTTTTTACGCTTCCTCGGGGGCAAAAATAACTTGACTTTAAAGACGACTTATGATTAGTAGTGCCCGCTTTAAGCGAAGCGGCTCGAAAGGTTTCAAGGGGTAATGAATACTCTGAATATATGTACTTGCACAGTCGTACTGTGTCTTTCAGTATATCTTGGAAATAACGGCGGATGATCACAACCGGGCGAATGGTTATCTTCGCTCGGTTTTTTGTGTCAGGCAACGGTAAAGGGGTAAGATCATGGTCAGTATTGATTCCACGCTTTTTATTCAGATCGCCAACTTTCTCCTCCTTATTTATATATTGAATGTCCTTCTCTACAAGCCGATCCTGAGAATTCTTGATGAAAGAAAAAAACGGCTTCAGGGTTCGGAAGATGAGATCAAGGCCCTCCATCAGACCATCGAGCAGAAGACTGCCGAATACGAGGGAAAGATTCGCCAGGCCAAGCTTGAGGCGATGAGCCAGAGGAATGATATCCAGAAAGAAGGAGCGGAAGAGGGCAAGAAAATCATCGACGGGGCGAAGGCAGATATCGCGAAGATGATGGAGGACTTCAAGGTGAAGATGACCGGAGAGATGGATGAAGCGCGGCTGATTCTGAACACCCAGTCAAGGGCCATATCTCTGGAAATTGCCGAGAAGGTGCTGGGAAGGAGCATTTAATGAAAAGGGGATTAGCTGAAAATATGTTCAGGCGCTCTTTGAGGGATGCCTTTTTCTTTGTTTTCTTTGCCATCATTATGGCATCGGCCGCTCATGCATCCGGAGGGGGCGGTGAAGAGGGTCATGGCGTGATGATCGATTATGCCTGGCGGATGCTGAATTTCGCCATTCTCGCCTTCATTCTATACAAGCTGACCTGGAGGAAGATAAAGGAATTCTTCCTGGGCCGCCGTGAGGACATCCAGGCGTCTCTGGAAGAAGCGGTGAAAGCGAAGGAAGAGGCGGAGAAAAAATACAAGGAGTACGCGGAAAGGCTGGAGAAGGCCACGGGCGAGATCGAAGGAATCTCCGAGATGATCAGGGCCCAGGGGGCGGCCGAGAAGGAGAAACTCATCGAGAGCGCGGAAAAGACCGCCGAAAAGATGAAAGAGGACAGCCAGGCCCGGATCGATCAGGAAGTCAAGAAGGCCGGCAGTCAGTTGAGACTCGAAGCGTCACAGCTTGCCGTTCAGATGGCGGAAGACATGCTGTCAAAAACCATAAAAAAAGAAGATCACGAGAAGATGGTGAAAGATTCTCTGGATAGGATGGTGAAACTGAATTGAGCAGCAGCGATATAGCAAATCGATACAGCGAAGCACTCTTCCAGATCGCGTCGGAAGAGAAGAACTACGAGAAATATTTCGACGACCTGAAGAAGTTTTCCGCCGTCGTGGAGGAAAACGCGAATCTCAGAGAAGTCCTGTTCAACCCCGTTTTTGACAAGGACGAGAAAAAAGCGGTTGTCGGGGAACTGCTTCAGATGATCGGCGTGTCCGACATCTCCGCCAATTTTCTGAGACTTTTGGTGGACAAGGGGAGAATCAGCATTCTCGGAGACATCGTGGGCGCCTATCAGCAGCTGATGGATCAGGTGCTTAACAAGGCGAGGGTGAGCGTCAGGACCGCATTTCCGCTCTCCGACGGCCTGGTCGCGGAAATCAAGAAAACCATGGAGGGTCTGACCAAAAAGCAGGTGGAAATGGTCATCGAAGAAGACCCGTCGCTCCTGGGCGGCATCGTCGTGAAGATCGGCGACACTCTTTATGACGGCAGTATAAAGGCCCAGCTGAATAAAATTCGGGAACTCTTAGGGGAGGAGATATAGAGGATGGAAACAATCAGGGCAGAGGAAATAAGCAGGATCATTTCCAAGCAGATCAAGGATTACGAGAAAAAACTCGATGTCAGTGAAACCGGGACCGTGCTGTCCGTGGGTGACGGGATCGCGAGGGTGTACGGTGTGGAAAACGCCATGGCCATGGAGCTTCTCGAGTTCCCCGGCGGAATTCTCGGAATGGTTCTGAACCTTGAAAAGGACAACGTCGGTGTGGCCATTCTCGGCGAAGACATCCATATCAAGGAAGGGGATATCGTCAAGAGGACGGGCCGGATCGCCCAGGTTCCCGTTGGAGACGCCATGCTCGGCCGGGTCATCGACGGCACGGGAAAACCGATTGACGGGAAAGGGCCCATCGAAGCCACGGAGTTCCGGAGGATCGAAATGGTGGCCCCCGGCGTGATCGCGCGCCAGCCCGTGAACCAGCCCATGTACACGGGGATCAAGGCCATCGATGCCATGACGCCCATCGGACGGGGCCAGCGCGAACTCATCATCGGCGACCGCCAGATCGGAAAGACCGCCATCTGCATCGACGCCATCATCCGTCAGAAGGATACGGGTGTGAAGTGCATTTATGTGGCCATCGGCCAGAAGAAATCCACCGTTGCCCAGGTGGTCGAGGCCCTGAGAAAAAATGACGCCATGAGTTATACCACCGTGGTCGCCGCCTGTGCGAGCGACCCGGCGACCCTGCAGTACATCGCCGCCTATTCCGGATGCAGTATCGGTGAATACTATCGTGACCGGGGTCAGGATGCCCTCATCTGCTACGACGACCTCTCCAAACAGGCCGTGGCGTACAGGCAGATTTCGCTTCTCCTCAGAAGGCCGCCCGGACGCGAGGCCTTCCCCGGAGACATTTTTTACAACCACTCGAGGCTTCTCGAGCGCGCCGCGCGGGTGAACCAGGAACTTGGCGGCGGATCGCTCACGGCGCTTCCTGTCATCGAAACCCAGGCCGGAGATGTCTCCGCCTACATTCCCACGAACGTTATTTCCATCACCGACGGCCAGGTCTATCTGGAACCCAGCCTCTTCTATTCCGGTATCCGTCCGGCGATCAATGTCGGCCTATCCGTTTCGCGGGTCGGCGGCGCCGCCCAGGTGAAGGCCATGAAACAGGTGGCCGGAACCCTGAAGCTGGAACTTGCCCAGTACCGCGAAATGGCCGCCTTTGCCCAGTTCGGAAGCGACCTCGACAAGGCGACTCAGGCACAGCTCGAAAGAGGCATCCGTCTGGTGGAGGTTCTGAAACAACCCCAGTATCAGCCCATGTCCCTCGGGGAGCAGGTGACCATCCTCTTTGCCGGTGCGAAGGGTTACCTGGATAAATACGAAGTCGCAAAGCTCAAGGTATTCGAAAAGGAGCTCCTGGCCTTCGTGAAGGGCAAGTACCCTGACATCATGACGGAGATAGACGACAAGAAAGTCATCAGCCCGGACCTTGAGAAGAAGATGAAAGATGTCATGGCGGAATTCGACACCGTCTTCATGGCGGGCTGACAGGACCGAAGCGTAAAACAGCGGTTGGATGTTTTACACCATCGGAACAATTGAACTCAAGGGAGTATCCATATAGATGGCCGCGTTAAGAGATATCAAGAGAAAGATTACGGCTGTACAGAAAACCAAGCAGATCACGCGGGCGATGAACATGGTGGCCGCCTCCAAGCTGAGAAGCGCCCAGATGAGGATGGAAAATTTCAGGCCCTATGCTGTCAAGTTCATGGATGTCCTCAAGAGCCTGGCCCTGCGCGTGGATCCAAAATCCCATCCCCTCCTTGCCGTGAGGGATCCCAAGCGGATCAAGGTCATCTGCATGACATCGGACAGGGGGCTCTGCGGCGGTTATAATTCCAACATCATCAAAGCCACGGAACGTTTCATCAGGGACAGGCTGTCCCATGGCGTGGATGTATCGCTCATTGCCGTTGGTAAAAAGGCACGCGATTATTTCCGCAAGCGGGCCAAGATCATCAGTCAGCATGTGGATGTTTTCGGAAAATTCGACATGAGCCTCTCGCAGAGGATCGGCGAGGACGTGATCCCCTCTTTTATCTCCGAAGAATACGATGAGCTTTACCTGATTTACAGTGAGTTCGTTTCCATGCCGGTTCAGAGGCCCCTCGTGGTGAGACTGCTTCCCATTCCCTCCGTCGGGACGGATGAGGATGTCGATCCCGATAAGCGTCTGGAATACATCTACGAGCCGTCCGAGGAGGCCCTTCTGGATCAGCTTCTTCCCATGTATATCCGGGTCCTGATTTTCCGGGCACTCCTGGAGACCTCGGCGGGCGAGAACGCCGCCAGGATGATGGCCATGGACAACGCGACCAGCAATTGCGATGACATGGTCCAGACCCTGACGCTGAAGTACAACAAGGCGCGCCAAGCGGCGATCACCAAGGAACTCATGGACATCGTGGGTGGTACGGAGGCTTTGAAGAAATAACATTCGCAGCCTCAGGCCTTACCAGATTCGAATGGAAAAAACTCTATCAATCAAGGAGAAGGACATATGAACGCAGGAAAAATCGTGCAGGTCATCGGGCCGGTCATAGACGTCATGTTCGAAGACGGGAATCTTCCCCACATTCTGGATGCTCTGACGATATCCAACCCGACGATCAGCGACGAAGAGGACAACTTGATCATCGAGGTGGCACAGCACCTGGGCGGAAATACGGTGAGATGCATTGCCATGGACGTCACCGATGGATTGGTAAGGGGAATGCAGGTCAAGAGTACCGGCGCGCCGATCATGGTCCCCGTGGGCCATGCGGGCTTGGGAAGGATTCTGAACGTGGTCGGGAGGCCGGTGGACGGTCTTGGACCTGTGGACGCCAAGGTGAAAATGCCCATTCACAGGGCAGCACCGGCATTTACGGAACAGGACACCTCGGTTCACGTTCTGGAAACGGGCGTCAAGGTGATCGATCTTCTGGTTCCCTTCCCCAGGGGCGGGAAGATGGGGATGTTCGGCGGCGCCGGTGTCGGCAAGACCGTCGTCATGATGGAGATGATCCACAATATCGCCATGCACCACGGCGGAATCTCGGTTTTCGCTGGCGTGGGGGAAAGGACAAGAGAAGGGAACGACCTCTACCTCGAGATGAAGCAGTCCGGCGTTATCTCCAAGGCGGCCCTGATCTACGGCCAGATGACGGAGCCTCCGGGAGCCCGGGCACGGGTGGCCCTTACGGGACTCGCGGCGGCGGAATACTTCCGTGATATTGAAGGACAGGACGTTCTTCTATTTATTGATAACATTTTCCGTTTCACCCAGGCCGGTTCCGAAGTTTCGGCTCTTCTGGGCCGCATGCCCTCGGCGGTCGGTTACCAGCCGACCCTGGCCACGGACCTTGGAGAACTTCAGGAGCGG
>Ga0268280_1001478_pt1 | contig 15702 bp, 20 predicted proteins | sample saktaG_9_FD_190139 | JGI IMG/M metagenome (GOLD analysis project Ga0268280, IMG submission 190139) | Saline water microbial communities from Sakinaw Lake, British Columbia, Canada - sak_2011_5_24_40m | ecosystem: Environmental > Aquatic > Non-marine Saline and Alkaline > Saline ... | reverse complement strand
TCTACGATCTCAACAAGCACATAAACATCGGCGCCGGTTATCGCCAGATATACGAATTATTCAGCTCGGCCGACCCTAAGGTATCCGGATTCAATAACAAGTTCATGCCGGATTACAATCCCTATATGACCGGCACACTATCCTGGGAGATAGCCGGGTTTAAATTTGATGACCGCAACAGGATGGAATTCAACAACCTCGACCATAAAGCTGATTTCTGGAGATACCGCAACAAGCTTACCGTGAAGGCACCGTGGGCATTTACCAAGCTTGAGATACGCCCATTTTTGTCGGATGAGGTATTCGTAGTTTTCGGGGGTATCTCAAGCGACATAAATCAAAACAGGCTTTCATCCGGGTTCGGCATGAATCTGCTCAAGAACTTAAAATTTGACATTTACTATATGCTACAGAGCGTAAAACTCTCAGTTAAGAATCCGGATAAGTGGCTCAATGCAAATGTGCTCGGTTTTAAATTGAAGATCGCGCTCTAAGGCAGAGGAGATGGCATGAAACTAAAGACAAATCGAATAGAAGCTCTCACGGATGGCATATTCGCGATAGTAATGACTATCATGATAGTCAGCATGAGCGAGCTGCTTAAACCTAACATCTTTTCGAAGGAAGCCGATTACCATCTGTTATACACAAGCATCTGGGATGATTTTGCCTCATACGCCATCAGCTTTATGCTCCTGGGAGTGCTGTGGCTAGCGCATCACTGGCAATTTCAATATATATCCTACATCGATCCGCCCCTGGTATTCATAAACATAGCATGGTTCATGTTCATATGCCTGATACCTTTTTCAACTATGATGCTCGGTGATAATCTTAATTTTTTCGCGCCGGTCGTTGCATTCGAATTTAACATACTGATAGTATTCCTGATATTGTATGCCCAGTGGGTCTATGTAATAAAAACAAAGCATCTTGCTGCACCGTCTTTGGACAAAAATATCATATCCCAGCAAAGGAACGTCGTACTCTCACTCATTATAATTACTCTATCCGCGATCGCCGTATCGTACGGATATCATCTACTGCTGAAATAACCGGTTTACGAACAATCTTCACTTGACACCTCCAATGGTTATCCTTATAATCATTGACGATGCTCGCAATTATAGTATTAACGATCCTCATGGGGCTGGCTGTAGGGTGGTCGATAGGCGCAAATGATGCGGCCAACTCGCTCGGTACTGCCGTCGGCTCAAAAGTCCTCACCGTAAAGCAAGCCATAATCCTGATATGTATATTTGGTTTTCTAGGAGCAGCCTTACAGGGTTCTCATGTAGCAAAGACCATCGGCAAGGGCATAGTGCCGCTGGATCTGCTCAGTAAAGATACCGCCACATATATAGCCCTGGTCGCATCCTTCGGAGCATGCGCCTGGGTAATATTAGCAACTTACTGGAAGATGCCCATATCGACCAGCCATTCCATAGTTGGCGGCGTGGCCGGAGCAGGTCTGGCTATTCATGCGCCGATCAATATCAAGGTTATCATCGATATATTTATATGCTGGCTCTGCACGCCCATAGGCGCGGCGATCCTTGGATATCTCTTCTATCGTATCTTTAAAATAGTTTTGTACGCGATAATACCCCGCAGATATTTCAAGGTAGTAATGAGCGTTTTGATAATAGTAAGCGGCTGTTATGTAGCTTTTACATGGGGAGCGAACGATGTGGCAAACTCCGTAGGTATTATGGTCGGAGCTAAAATATTAACTCCGAATATTAGTATCATGCTGGGAGGCGTCGCAATAGTAATAGGCATAGCCACATGGGGACATAAGGTAATGGAGACTGTAGGCTCGGAGATCACACAGCTACTGCCTATAATGGCATTTTCTGCGCAGCTCGCGAGCGCCATAAATGTCCATGTATATACGCTCTTCGGAATACCGGTCTCTACGAGCCACTCCATCGTAGGCGCGATATTCGGAGTGGGCTTAGTAAGGGGCGTCAGGGTTGTAAATATAAGGATAATGAAAGAGATAATAGTCTGCTGGCTTGCAACGCCTTTTATAACGGGCATAATAACTTTTACAGTGCTAAAGGTAATAATGATATTTGTGAAGATAACCTAAGGAGGATGCGATGAAAGAGATGCGTAATATTTTAGGTTGGTTGGGAATGGCGGAAGAAAACTCTATACTGCAAGACTCGCAGAAACATGTTGAAGAGACCTACCAAACGGTCAAATTCTTTGATGAAGCTATTAAGGCTTTTGCAAGAGGCGATATGCAGGCAAAGATCGTGGCCATAGCCAACGTTGCCGAGAGCGAGCATAAAGCCGATATTTTACGGTCAAAGATGGTTGATGAATTATCAAAAGGACTTCTATTGCCGCCGGATCGTGAAGATCTGATGCATTTCGTTAAGACGCTCGACAGGATCGCGGATTGGACCAATTCGGCAGCGCGCTTACTTGGGTTCATAGAGCAGAAGCTGCCTGATGATGTCCTTGGCAACCTATCTGTAGCCACAGGTCTGATTGTAGAAGCTATAACAAAGCTGAGAGATGGCATACACTCTTTGGCCAAGAACGACCTTAAAAAGGCCCTGGAAGACTGCGATATCGTTGATAAGATAGAGCATCAGGCGGATGACCAGAAGAGGGTCGTTATAGGTTCCATAATACATGCCAAGCTCGACCCGGCAACTCTATTACTATCGTATCAGTTAGGGGAGTACCTGGAAGGGGTAACGGATAAGATCGAGGACGCCGCGGACCTCGTAAAAATTTTGGCCATTAAGTCAAAATAGTTATGCCAGATACCGGCACTCCTTCTAACGAAACACTTCTCTCTATCAAGAACAGGCGAAGTGTCAGAATGTTCACCGATCAGCAGGTCAGTGATCATGATCTGCGCGTCATATTACGCGCGGCCAACCAGGCGCCTTCGGCACACAATCAGCAATCCTGGAAATTCATCATATTAAAGGGCGAGAAAAGGAATGAGCTTGCAAATCTCGTAAATTCCAAAGCCGCCGAATTTACCAGGCCCTCATCGGTCCTTCTGCGCATGGCATCCAGGAGCATAGTCAGCGCTCCCATTGTCATAGGCGTAGCCAATACCGGTGAGCTCATATCCAGGGGCTCCGAGCTATTCAAGGTCGATAAGAGCTCCTCTAAAGACTTCTTCAGGATCATGGAGATACAGAGCTCCGCAGCCGCGGTCGAAAATCTGCTCGTTGCGGCCACATCCATAGGCCTGGCATCAGTATGGCTTGGCGTTCTAGTCCTGATCAAGAATGACGTTCTGCGCTTTATGGGAGAGCCGGAAGGCGAATTTATGGCCGTCATTCCGGTTGGATATGCAGCCAAGGCAGGCACAGCGCCTACCAAGCAACCTCTGGATGAAGTTGTAAAATACCTGTAAAAATACCACATTTTACCCCCCTTTGCATGGCAAATATTGCCCGGGCCTGCCCGCCTGCATGCTATCAATTACGGGCAGGCGGGGGAGGGGCTTTAGGCAGGCGGGGGAGAGGTATAAAATAGCGTATAGGGTATAGCGTATAGTCAAAAAATGGCACTAAAACTAACAAAAAAATATCATAGGCGACACCTACAGCATAATATCATCAGAACTATTTCAAAATCCGGGCTCTGTTCCAGAAAACAGGCCCTGGAGCTGGTAATGGCAGGGAAGGTCAAAATAAACGGAAAAATGACCATTGATCCAGGCTATAAAGTAAGAAGTTCTGATCATATCCTGGTTAATGAAAAGCCGCTTAAAAAAGTAACTAAAAGGTATATTTTACTGCATAAACCCGCCGGTTTTGTAACCACCCGTAAAGATGAACTTGGCAGGCCTACGGTCTATGAATTCCTTAAAGATATTGATGATTGGATCTTTCCGGTAGGCCGCCTGGACCTTGATTCTGAAGGCTTATTAATACTGACAAACGATACTAAATTCGGCAACATAATGACAGAGCCGAGCTATAAAATAGACCGAATTTATAAGGTCTTGATAGCCGGGCACATTACAGATGATGAAATAAAGGATATCGTTAAAAATGGCCTGTCCATAGGTCGTGGCGAAAGATCACAGCCTACAAGCCTTAAAATAGACTCTAAAAACGACGATTCTACATGGGTTGAGGTCAGTCTTAAGGAAGGTAAAAATAGAGAGCTCAGGCGCCTATTTGAGGCCTTAAACAGGCCTGTGAAACGTCTGATCCGGACAAATTTTGGGCCATTTAAACTTGGATCCATTAATCCTGGAAAGTGGCTTGAACTTAAAAATATCCCACCAGAAATATCTTCATTGCTTAGCCGGCCTTCGGCCTTATCGCAATGACAACGTTAAAATATATCGTTATCCACATACAATTAGACTAATCTTGTAACTCATTGCGCCACAGGGTATTGGAGCTATAACTTCCAATGGGCGAAGTTAACATAAGGTATATTATAGGACACTGCCCCTTTGGGCAAAGGGCGCTTATAACGGGTCTTTAGGAGCCGTCATTACTGTCATTCCCGAATGCTTTTATCGGGAATCTAAACAAAACGACGCAATCTCTTTAGATGAACATACTCAGGATCGGGATGTTATTTGGCAGCGGGATAGAACTCGGGATCGGGATTGATACGCAGCCGGACATTGACACAGCAGTCAATACTAATAACGCTACAAGAACGGCTATTTTAACTCTATTTTTCAATTTTGAAGACTCCCCCATTAACCTTTATGATATGACCTAAGACCAGGGCCTCAGCAAGGCCTTTTCTGGCCTTTCTTAAGACCCTTGAGAAGGTCTGCTGGCTTATACCCATGGATCCGGCCGCCTCGGTCTGTTTTAACCCCACATGGTCTATTAGCCTTATTGCCTCTACCTCCTCGACCTTAAGCTCATTATAACCCGGCCTGCCTCTATGGCCCCTGGGGCTAAACTGCTTTGTATCGGGATCCTTATGCACAATTCTTGACTTTATTGGCCTGCCTATCATATAAAACACCTATTTTAATAAAATTACACACAGGTTATGTTTTGAGTATTTACTCATAATATACCATGCGTTTTGTGTATAGTCAATCATATCGCTCATTGTTTAAGTTTTAAGAGTATAGTTCGTGTAGCTGCTTCTTGATCTTTTCATCACAGAGGTATTCGTCCAGGGTCGTATTGGCCTTGTCTATGATGCCTTTTGGCGTGATCTCAATGATGCGGTTGGCTACGGTCTGTATCAGCTTATGGTCATGCGAAGTAAAGAGTATCGTCCCCTGGAATTTTTGAAGGCCCTCGTTCAGGGATTCTATCGACTCCAGGTCCAGATGGTTGGTAGGCTCATCCAGGATCAGCACATTCGCCTGCACAAGCATCATGCGGGCAAACATGCACCTGGCCCGCTCACCGCCCGATAATATATTCACCGATTTCATGGCGTCGTCACCTGAAAATAGCATTCTTCCTAAGGATCCGCGCACAAAGCTGTTGGTGGTATCATCGCTGTATTGACAGAGCCATGCAAAGAGATCCATATCCTTATCAAAATACTTGGTGTTATCTTTGGGATAGTACGCCTGACTTGTAGAGGCTCCCCACTTAAATGTGCCGCTATCGGCAGCGCTCTCCCCCGCCAGTATCTGAAAAAGAGTCGTCTTGGCGAGTGTTTCGTGGCCCATAAAAGCTATCTTGTCATTTCTTTCGACATTTAAAGTTAGCCCCCCGAACATGACCTGTCCGTCTAATGTCTTTGACAGGTTATCTATCTGTAATATGTTATTGCCGGCCGCTGTTAACTGTTCAAATTTTATGTACGGGCTCTTTCTTGAAGAAGGCTCTATCTCTTCTATAGTCAGCTTTTCCAGGACCTTCTTACGGCTCGTAGCCTGCCTCGCCTTGGAAGCGTTCGCGCTGAAGCGATCGACAAAGGACTGAAGCTCCTTACGCTTCTCCTCTATCTTTTTATTGCTCTCCGAACGCTGTCTCAGGATGAGCTGACTCGATTCGAGCCAAAAGCTGAAATTACCCTTACAGAGCTGAATCCTTCCGTGATCTATATCGGCTATATGAGTGCATATCTTATCCAGAAAATGGCGATCATGCGAAACTACGATCGCGGTATTTGGGAAATCGCATAAAAACTCCTCAAGCCACATACATGTCTCAAAATCGAGATTGTTCGTAGGCTCATCGAGTATCAGCACATCTGGGTTATGAAATAGCGCCTGAGCTAATAGGACGCGCACTTTTTGTCCCGATTCAAGCTGCTTCATATCGAGCGCATGGAATTCTTCCGGGAGCCCGAGATCGCTTAAGAGCTTCGCGGCGGATGCTTCAGCTGTCCAACCGGATAGCTCCGTGAATTCCTCCTCTAAGTGAGACGCCCGCATCCCGTCTTCATCAGAAAATACGGCCTTGGAGTATATCTGGTCCTTTTCTGTGATGATCTCATAGAGCCTTTTATGCCCCATGATCACCGTGTTCAATGCCGTATATTCGTCAAAAGCGAATTGGTCCTGCTTCAGTACAGCCACCCGCTTACCCTGAGCCACCTTTATATGGCCGGTGGTAGGCTCGGTTTCACCGGATAATATCTTTAAGAATGTCGATTTGCCGGAACCATTCGCGCCGATCAAGCCGTAGCAATTCCCGGCTATGAACGTTACATTCACGTCCGCGAATAGAGTGCGTTCGCCGTAACGCAGCGATACATCTTCTGCTGAGATCATAAAATCTAAACCCCTTTTCTCTATATTGGCTTAAGGATGCCGGTTCTGTTGAGGATAATAATAATGACGCTGTAGATCACTACGGTAATGAGGAATATTACCAGAGCTTTAAGCCTGCCGCTCTTATCCCGCATTATGCTCTTGCCGCTCGTGTACATCATTAGAATTCCAACGCCGTTACTCAGCCAGTAAAATATTAATACCAGGAACAAAAAATCCGCTCTTATAACCCTTATCGCGAGCGACGCCAGGAGATACGATATGGGTATGTTTACAAAGGTATCATTCCAGAACGTGAGTGGTGAAAGCAGCCACCCTATGAAGAAGACGGCATTTTTTATGAATATTGACATGCTGTTATATGCTTTCGGTAGGCCAGGAGTATCAATATGATAGCCAGGATCTCTGCGCTTAGAAATGATATCGCGGCGCCTATCATACCGTATTTAGGCATAAGAATTATGTTCAAAACTATGCTTAAAGAGGCACTTGCCATGACCTGCTTCAAGACCTCCCTCTCCTTCCCTACCGCGACAAGCCCTGTGGAAAAGGGGAGATTAAAGAGCACCATTATGAGTCCGAGGCCCATTATCTTAAAAGGCAGGCATGCCGGCAGGTATTCGGCGCCAAGGGTGAAAGATATTATGTGATCACTAAAGACAATTATAGGCATGAATACCAGCACCGTTAAAGACGAGGACACTTTTAAGAACTTCCCTGTGGCGCTGTTGAATTGGCATACATCGCTCGCAAATGTCGCTGACAGGCGCGGCAGAAGGGCGTTAGCAAGAAATACCATTAATAGCGTGGCGCCGCCTATAGCTCGTCTGGCTATGGTAAAATAGCCGACCTCTTCCGGGCTCTTAAATAATCCTAAGATCACTATATCGAGGCCGTTATAGACCTGAGCGAATATGGCAATGAGCCATATTATCAAAGAGCTGGCGAGATACCGCTTTATCTGTTTCAAATAGACGAAATCAAGCTTAGGTCTATATTTGAAATGGATCAGAAATATTGTCGGGATAAGAAATGCCGCCAAAGAATATAGAGGAGTGGCGTTCAAAATATCGCCGGGCCCTTTAACGAAGGTCCATATTAAAAATAGCTGTAAAAACGTAGTCGTAGCGACAGAGATGAGCACCATCCGCATCTTTTCCTGTCCCTGATAAGCCCATTCGGTAGATAACGCCGATACGAATAGAAGCAGTGAGGCGCCGAGCATGATCACCCTGAAGCTCGCTGATGGGGAAGATAAAAATGTGGCCGCAGTCAAGACTATGAATAACAGGCTGGCAATAAGTAATTTAAAAGAGACTATCTCAGATACATATTCCGAAGCTCTCGCCCTGTCCTTGGCAACCTCCCTTATGCCGTATGTCGTCAACCCCAGATCTACGAAATTTAAAAGATAGAATATGAATGAATGGGCGTATGAAACCGAGCCGAACGCCTCCGCCCGCAATGTCCTGGCGAGATAGATAAATAGCGTTATGCTAAAAAGGCTGCCAACGATATTAGCAGCCGCCATCCATATAAAGTTCTTCTCTAGTCTTTCCACTATTTTTTCTTTATTAACTCCTTAACCATGGCTATATAATCCTGTGCCTTACTTACCGTGCCGCCTGTGGCGGCATCGGCCGGCTTCGTTATCTGACTTATCGCGTAGGAAGATATCTTATCGAGCGCCATTGAGGTGAGCGCCCTCTTTGATATCGGCCCGAGATAGAATCTGGGATTATTCACATCGCCTTTTATCTTGAAATCGAATATGACGTCTCCCGATGAGGTGGTGAAATACCTGATGAGGTCCGGCACAGATGTCTCAAAAAATTGTCTGCCCTCGGTCCCCTCTTTCACAAAGAATGATATATCAGAGAGACGGATCTCGTTGCTGGAACCTATATTACCGTTATCGAAATCGAATATCAGCTCCCCGGAAAAATTGCCTCTTGTAAATACTATCGGCGAATAAGTTATATAATAAGGCTCTAGGGTCAGGATATCGAGGCTTGATACCTCAAATCTGTTCGACATTGTCAATTTAGGAGACCTTGGGTCCAGAGACGCTCTCCATCTTAATCTTTCATCAGGCGCTCCGTTCAAGATGCCCTGCAACGTAAAGGCCACCTTAAGTATGTCGGTGTAGCTATCATTAAAGCTTATGGAGAGATCTCCATTAATGGCATCGATCGTTATCTCGTAAGGTTTCTGATAAGGTACGCTGTCTATAAAGAATATCCTGCCACTTTTTATGCCGAAAGAAGCCGGCAGCTTTATGACGTCGGAGAGATTCTTTGGCATATTGATGCTTTGAGATGCCTCCCCCGGAGCCGCTTTCGATCTTTTAACTTCTTCGGAGAGATCCGTCGGCTTATTCAGGACGGGAAAACTTTTTATGAAACGGCCCATCTCGACAAGGTTCACCCTGCCGTCGGACAATCTTTCTACGGAGATTTCGGGCCTCTTGAAAGAGATCCCGGTCACATCAAGGCCCTCCGGTATGATCGCGCCTTTTATCCTGTATACGCATCTTACCTCCTCTATAGCCATCAGATACTCAGCCAGAAATTCCGGAGGATTCAGGATCTTTAGCCCGCCTAAAGAGAATACGTTATTGACGAGATCGAATTTTATCTTATCTATTTTGATATACCCGGGCAGATTGTCGCGGATGAACTTCTCGCCGTAATACTGCACGATCGCCTGTCTGTAGATATAGGCAGCGGCGGCGGATATTACCGCCAATATCACAATTACGATCGCTATTTTTTTAATCATCACTGATTTTCTTTAAAGAGATCGAGGAACCTGTCCTCATAGAGACCATATAGATCCCATCTATCGAGCTCGTTCTTAAGGCTCGAGGCCTTATTCCTGTCCTCTTTTGCTTCGACAAAGAGCTTCTCTATTCTCTTCACAATAAAACCAGGGATCTTCTTCTCGTGATGAGGATGCAGCTTTATAGACTCTTCCTCTATTGTAATAACATCCTTTACCTTATCCTCTACGATGGCCATCCTCTCTTCCATCTCCTTTATATAAACATCGAGCTCCCGGGCATCTATGGATATCTTCAGCATCTTATTCAGGGTCTCTATAATGACGGATGAGGCCTTAGGGTTGGGTAGACTTATCGCATAGTGCGGCATGGTGGCCAAGAGACATATAGCATCGATCCCTTTTTTGGCGGCGAAACCGAGCATCAAACCATTCAGTCCGGAGATATGCCCTCTATCCATAAGCCTGATGCCGGACTCCTTAAGATAGTCCCGAAGAACTTCTTTATTTGCCGCGCCGTAGATCTCCGAGGCGTCTTTATAGCTAATCGGCATAGGAAAGGCTGCGCCCGTGAATATCCTGGAGACTTTTTGGTCCACTGCAACGCTAATAACCTTGTTCAATAGCTCTATACCGCTTCTGCCTGAGGGCTGAACCTCTCCCTCGAACAGGATCATCTCAGGGCTCTTGACATAGTAAAATGTGCTCAGCGGCGTCTTGGGAATTTTCGACAGACCGCTCTTGACCTCTACCGCATCAAGTGCCGCCAAGGGATCGGTCTTGATCTCAGCAAATCGCACCGCCTTAAGCTTTCTACGGATATAGTCCACCGTACCAAGGGCCACATTTCCCATGCCGGGCCATGCGGCTATCATGACGGGATTCACAGCGTCTATCTTTTTGTAGTACCTTATATTCTCTTCCATATTATTATATTATAAGCCAAAGAGACGATAATTAAAACAAGCTTTTATCTGTGGAGCCTTTCCAAAGCCCATTTCCCTTCTCCCTGGCCTCCCTTTCTAGTTTTAAGAACGTTTCAGCATATTTTACATTGGGCGCGATCGTCATCACTTGCGCGTAGCCTGCCTCTACGATCCTGCCATTAACAAAGGTTCCGTCTTCAAGGTAGACATAGGCGAGTGACCTTCCATATTTATCGTGCATCTCTATGTCAAATTCAAGCCTGATCTTCTTACCCTCGACCAGCTTCCTGGTAAAGCTCGAGGCCTCCAGGCCCATCTTAATTATGGAATCGATATCCCTGCGGCTTCTTTTGGAATCACGAACTAATTTATTATTATAGCGCGACTCCGGAGTATCTATACCTATCAGGCGGACATTTTCGCCGCTGGAAAGCTTTATTGTGTCGCCGTCTACGACCTTGCTTACATAAAAGAACTGATCCGCAGAATACGCATTCGCCGCTGCGAAAACAAAGATTATAACTATGAGCTCTTTCAGGAAGGATGTCTTAATGGAATTGGCTTAGTAGTATATCTCTTCTTCTGAAACCACTTTGCCGCTATTGTCGTATTTTCTTACAATCTTCTTCCGGCTGGTCCCAGTCCCTACGGCTTCGGCATCATCCCCCGGCTGTTGAACTCTGACGCTGCTACCTTGAGACTGCTGGACTCTCGAGCTGGATTGAGTCTGCTGCCTTGCGGGCGCTCTTCGATAGACTTTCTTTGGCCCAGATGGCTGAGAAAGCATATCGAGCAGCACGCCGCCTATCGCCCCGGTGCCTGCTCCTATCAAGGCGCCCTTGCCCGCACTACCACCTGACATGCCGGAAGCGATCGCGCCGGTACCTGCTCCTAATAATCCCTGTTTTATCACTTTTGAACCGGTCGATTCTTGAGGAGGCTCCTCTTCATAGTACTCCTGCCCGTCATCGTAATTCTCTTCGTCGTCGTAATATTGAGCTTGTTTGGGCGGGGCGCTTCTACGGCTGGAGCTGCTGCTTGCCGAAGGCGCTGTTATAGCATCCAAAAGGGCGCCGCCTATCACGCCGGTGCCTGCGCCTATCAAAGCGCCGGTGCCTGCATTACCGCCGGATGCGCCGCTTGCTATAGCGCCTGTGCCTGCGCCCAAAAGTCCCTGTTTAAGCACATTTTTCGTACCATCATCAACGCTATAAGCGGTATTTACAGCGAAAAAAGATATCAGTGCCATCATCGACACTATAGATATTTTTTTAAAGGTCATCGTTATAATCCTCCATTTTTAGAGATCACTTACGGATAATATTACATTAAAAAATATGATAATTCAAGCAGAATCTACCATACTCAATATCTCTTTAGGAAAGATATTGTCGAGGCCGAGTATGCAATTAGGATCTAAGGCCTTCTTTATTCTCGCCATCTCTATAATACCCTGCCTGCCGTACATCACTTCCAGATATTCACGGCGGGTCTTGCCTATACCGTGTTCAGACGAGACCGTCCCGCCTAAAGAGACCCCCTTCTTTATGAACGAGAGGCAAATATCTTTGGACCTTTTATATTGGGCTTCATTCTTGGGCAGAAGATTTACGTGCAGATGGCACTCTCCTATGTGTCCGAATATCGCGTGCTCTATGCCGCAAGCCGTAAGAGTATCGACATAAAAATTCATCATCTCTAAGAGCTTCTCCTCAGGCACGGCGATATCTGTGCTAAGCCTCGGATAACCGGTACGCCTGACTATCTCATTTATCGATTCGGGTATGGAATATCGGAACTGATTGAACTTTTCGGCCTCATCTCTAGTCATGGCTGCCCATGTATCGTCTAGCGAAGCGTTATGTTTTGCTATCATCTTAAGCCAACCGTCCACGATCTCTCCTTCGCCGCGCTCGGTCAGCTCCTGCTCAAAGAATATGGCTCCTTTAGCATCACCGGGCACATTGTCGCTTTTGGCTTTCAAGAGCCTTAAGGCGTTCGCGTCAAAGTACTCTATCGATAATGCCGATGAACGCCTCGCTTCTGCCGCGAAATTCCATGCGTCAAGCGCGTCCTTAAAGAATACGAATGAACTGAATATCTTGTAAGGCATCTTGGAAAGCGAGAGCTCGGCTTCCGTTATTATAGATAAGGTCCCCTCCTGCCCTATAAAGAGATCTATATAATCCGCGCCCTCTCGGGCAAAGTAACCTGCCGAGCTCTTTACCTTAGGCATCTTGTATGTTGGCAACGGAACTATAGGATCCTTCCCGGAGAGTATCCTCTCTCCCCTGTTAATTTCGAAGATCCTTCCCGTGGCCAATACCATCTTAAGGCGCTTCACTTGTCTTCGCGTCGGACCATATTTAAAAGACCTGGCTCCTGAGGCATTAGTAGATATCGTGCCTCCCAAAAATGCCGATTTCTCGGTAGGATGGCTGGCATAGAAGAGGCCTCTCTCGGAGCAGGCATTTTTAAAATCCTCCACCAATACGCCGGACTCTGCCACGGCGCACATCCGGTCTTTAGAGATATCTATTATCTTATTGAATTTTTCCAGCGATATGACCACTCCTCCAAAAGGTATCCTGGAGCCTGTCGTGCTCGTCCCGCCGCCGGAGATCGTTATAGGAAGCTTATCTCTATTGGCTTTTTTTACAAATTCGGAGAGGTCATTTATGTTTTCGGGAATGACTACGCTATCGGCATATCCGCCTTTTAAATTGGAGCTATCTTCAAAATAGCTCTTTATGGAGTTCTGGTCTGTCTTTATTAACATATGAAAAGGGGTCTGGAGACTGCTATGGGGGAACCTATTGAATGCTGAGAGCCTCTTTTATTCTCTTCACCAGCTTCTCTATATCTACCGGCTTAATAAAATAGTCGAGTATGCCCATCTTATACGCCCTCTTCATCTGGGCGTCTTCCGACATCGCGGATATTATCATTATAGGTATACCGGACGTATCGGGATTCTTCTTTATCGCGGCGCAGGCCTGAAGGCCGTCTATGCCCGGCATCTTTATGTCCATCAGTATCAGGTCGGGTTTTTTCGAGGATAGCTCCAGGCCCGCCTCAATGGCGCTTTTAGCGGTTACTACATCGAACCCCCTGATCTCAAGGGCTTCCCTTATCATCGCTAAAAATCCTTCCTCATCATCTACTAAAAGGATCTTCCTGTTTAATGACATTTTTATCCGCTCCCTAGATAAAGTATATACAGAACAGGCTGCTTTTGCAAGTAAAAAAGGGACGCTCATTTTTTATAAAAAATGGGTGACCCCTTTTTTTAGTCATCCTGAGGAGAAGAGCTTCTTCTTGTCATCCTGAGGAGTCCGCCGAAGGCGGACGACGAAGGATCTGATCTAACGACCGGATCTTTCAGAGGCCTGCTTCTCCTCCCACTCCTTCTTGAACCTCATATCATTCTTATTCGCGGCGGAAGTTTTAAGTGGGGGTGTAACAGCAGCCATCTGACAGATATTTGCGGCGAAATTTAGCTGTGGCTTAGCCTTAATGCCCGAGAAGAAGCCCATAGTCATCAATAAAGCTACGATAACTACCTTGGCTGCAGAATTATTATAAAAGCGGACCGGCCTCGTAGCGTATTTCATGTCTATGCCGGATGTGATATTGCCTGACAGGTAATCTCCGACTATCTCCATAGCCTCGTCCTTATTTACGGCATCGGAGGTTATCTCTATATTGGTCTTATATTTCATAGCCCTATCTCCTATTACGCATTTTTATTCTTAATAAAAGTATAGCATCGTATCATATGAGAGTCAAATGGAATAGCTTACTATTTTATGCCTTAACCTCGTCGAGATCTACCACTCCGTCATTCTGAGGGCGGAGCCCGAAGAATCCAGTACAACATTGACGCCCAGTCGGTAGGCTTTCTCTAACGCGGCCTCTATCTTGGGATCATCGATAGAGACGCTATTCAATCCCGATATAAATAGCTCTGAGAGATATTCTATATTCTGTGTTATAAAAAATGTCTTGATTATCTTTTTAGCGCTCTCGAAATATTCTTCCGTATCCTTACCCGCAACAGATAAAAATATCCCCTTACGTTTCTTATTACCAAGGAGATCTATCTTCAGGATATACTTAGCCATCCAGGAACTATGGCACCTGTCGATCATAGCCTTGAGCTGGGCAGTGATATTACCGAAATATATGGGTGACGCCACCACTACGGCATCGGCCTTATACAACTTTTCATATATAGGCCTCATATCGTCATCGAGAGAGCAGACGCCGGTTCGATCGCACCCGCCGCATTCCTGGCATGCCTTAAAATTCAGATCGTTCAGGATTATCTTTTCGGTGAGGGCGCCTGACTCTTTAGCTCCGTCAAGGGCCTTATCTAAGAGAAGAGTAGAGAGGCCGCTGGCCTTTGGACTGCCGCTTATTCCGAGGATATACATTGGCGCTACTTTTTTTCTTTCTTTACCTTCAGGCCTATATCGTTGGCTATGTCGCAGAACTCTTTTTCTGAAATATTATCGAGCGTCTTGCGGCGCTTATCGAGATGCTCATTGAGCTTTATCGCCTTCTCCTGCATCTGGCCATGCGTCTCTTCTGAGCCGCCTAAGAGGGCAAAGTTCTTCCCTTTGGTCACTCTTACGTGACCATCCTTATTGTCGAACCCCATACCGAGCAATATATTCTTCTTTAATCTGCTCAAATCTTATAGCCCTCCAAGCCATATTCACGCAGTAGGCATAAAATTTAATTCTTAAATTTTATAGACCTTATCGCCCTGCCTGACACGCGATTTTACCAAGAGGCCTATCTCCTGCCCCTTCTTCCCTTCCGTGATAGTGGTATGGTCGAGCTGTATAGACTTAACGGGCTCTTTAAAATCTGTGGTGTGGCCCTTGATATATACGGAATCGCCCACCTTTAATCCGCTCTTTAAAAGTTTTACCGCCGCCGCGTTAACATGCGGAAAATAGTGAGTGACTTCTCCGATCTTTTCAAGCGAGGCTTCGATACCTTGAGGTTTCTTAGCTTTCGCCTTAGCTTTTTTAGACGCAGGACTTCTCTTTGCTTTGCTCTTTACCTTACTCTTAATTTTCGCCTTCGGTCTCTTTATGATCTTTTTGGCTTTTGCAGATTTACCCTTAACTTTTACCCTTCTTTTCACCATAAAGGCCTCCTTTTTTTATAAAGTGCCAGGTGCCCTCCTAAAAAGCGCCTGACCCCTATTCGAAGAACTCTGAATCGCTGTACTTATACTTACATATACCGCGCTTTGAGCTCTGTATAAACTCTATCAGATGATCG
>Ga0268280_1001477_pt1 | contig 15710 bp, 10 predicted proteins | sample saktaG_9_FD_190139 | JGI IMG/M metagenome (GOLD analysis project Ga0268280, IMG submission 190139) | Saline water microbial communities from Sakinaw Lake, British Columbia, Canada - sak_2011_5_24_40m | ecosystem: Environmental > Aquatic > Non-marine Saline and Alkaline > Saline ... | reverse complement strand
GTTGCAGTGTACTTGTAGCCGCCCGCGGTGAGGGCGGCTTCTGCAGCCGCGGTCATCCGCGCCGTTGACGGGATCCACGCCGTTGGCGGGACTCCAAGCAGCTCCAAGCAGGCGCCCGCGGCTACAATTGGCATGACACCTAGCAAGCGCATTCATTAGTAACGTAGCGGCAGCACCAGCCAGCCGCGCCACCGCGCGCAGCTACTGCGCGGATGTCGAGCAGCACTGCCTATCGGCGCGATGTGGGTGCCGTTGATGGTGGAGGGAGGTTCGACCTTCATTACTGCCCGGATCCGCCACAGTAATGTTCGCCACGAAGAACCAGCCAACTCGTCCCGCTGACCAAGTCGCCGGAACCAATCTTTGAAAGGCGGGATGGATCGCGACTCGGTCAGCATCGCGACATGGAAGTCGCTCCCGCATTTAAAAGGTCATTGGTCAGTCCCGAAAGTGGTGGGATTGGCCAATGACCTTTGTCGTGAAAGATTGTGCGAACGGTCAGTGCCGGCGCGCAGCGCGCGCGGCGCAGAGCACTACAGCACAACCCGCGCGATCACGGGGCGTTCAGGCTCGCGAGCGGAGCGAGCGCGTTATGCGCGGCGGGCAAGCCGCCGCAACCCGAATACGCTCATGGCTGCCAGCGCCATGCACATCCCCGGCTCGGGTACATACTGGAAGTTCATCGCGGTATTCGGATTCAGCGTCACGGTCGCTGCAATACTGCCGTCAAACCAGCCGCTGGCGCCGTCTTGGCGGTACCACGTCACATTCGTGTTGATACTGCTGCCGAAGGCGAAGTTTTCATCATTTGAGTACACGGTTCTCCACCAGAGGGGCGCGCTGACCTGGTAGTTTGTGCCGGGATACAGCGTGACGTTACTGCATTCTTTGTACGTCCATATGCCAGATTGCGCCTCGCCCCCCGCCCAACTAGCCGTCGCAATGGTCGTGCTCTCATCTACATTATGAAGGTAGACATTCGGCGTATCACCCCCGCCAAGCGATAGCCCACAGAAGCCGAGGTGCGTCACGATGATCGCGTTTTTCACGGTGAAGTTCATGGCCGCAATCTGAAACCCGCCGATGGGGTCGAGCGTCGTGCCGCCCTCCACATAGGCGATAGTGCTTGCCCAGGCGCTGCTGGTTATCAAAGCTGCAAGTGCTGCAAGGCAGAGTGTTTTTTTCATTTTCCCCTCCACAGGGTTTTGAATTACTATGCAGATTCTGTTATGAACGGCAACCGGTTGCACATTCAACTACTATAGCAAAAACGTAGCCCGGTGTCAAGCGCCCCGTGGAGACGCGGTGACAGCCCCGCGGAGACTGGCGGTTCGCAGAATCTGTGGACTACGATGACGGTGGACACTGACCAGAGGCAAAGGATTGCTGCTGCCATTAGTGCGCGGACGGCATGCGCGCGCGGCGCCGCCGCCGGAGCAGCAGTGCCAGCAGCAACACGCCGCAGGCCGGCTCGGGCACTAGCGTGATGTCGGCGTAAATCATGGAGTGATCGGATGCCAAACTGCTGCTGGTCGTGCGCAGCCAGACCGGAAGATTCGTCATCGTGGCCGTGCGCACCACGCGGGCGGCCTGCACATACGGCAGAAACGCCTGCCCGACATAGATGTAATCCAAGCGGCTGGTGTAGATGGCCGTGACATAGGTGGCGGCAACGCCGGTGTCATCGCGCGGTTCGACGCGCTTCAGGCCGCTGTTGTAATTGGTCAGAATCTGATGCACATGCGAGAGCCAGGTCGGATCGCTGACATCGTCGTTCATGTCGCCGCCCAGCAGGTATAGCTTCGCCTGGGCATTGAGGTTTGAGCAGTAGCTGGCCGTGAAGCGCGCTTCGTCGTCGCGCGTCGCCGCTTCTGATGTGCCCTTGAGGGCTTTATAGTGCACGCTCATGATGGTCGTGTTGCCCACGCCCGGCAGGATGGTCTCGGCGCCGAACAAGTCGCGCGTCATCACGGCCGTCCCAGCGCTGAAGACATTCATCAACGGAAAGAGTGACACGACCGCATTGCGGATGTCGCCCCAACTGGTGGATTGGGCATTGGTGTACCCGAATAAATAGCGGGGCTGGAACACACTCAGCGCGAGGGTTGTCGTGCGCGTCTCTTGGGCGAGCACAATATCCGGCTGGACGGTCCACAACATGCGCGCCAGCGCCTGCACTTTGGCGTCGGTCCATGCACTCATGCCATACATGTTGTACGAGGCAATCCGCAGCGACGTCCGCGGCGGCAGCGTAATGGTGATATTAGTATCCTGCGCAATGAAGGGAAACAGCGCCGGCGCACGCCCGAAATTGGGATGGCGCGCCACCATCAGATAATTCGTGCCGGCGGTAAGCGTGACCACCGCCGCCCCGCTGGCGTCGGCATACGCGTTCGATGGCGCGTCCACATTGACCCAGATCAGCGCGCCGGTGATCGGCTGGCCGAGTGTGTTCTCGACCCGCACGGCCACGCGCGCAGATGCCGCCTGGGCGGCGGGCGTGGTGATAAGCACGGCGCTGACAAGCAGCGCCGTGAAGAATGGTACCGGGTTCGCAGTTATCATAGGTCGCTATTTCTATTATACACTATTCAGAAACATTGTGTGCGGTGTGTTGCTGTCTTGCGCTGCGCCGTCGGTTATGCTATGCTTGCTGCACCCTGCTGGCACGCACGCGCCGCCATGCTCACAGACCACCCCACGAGGAGAAATGAAAGCCACCGCACTGTTAGTCCCGTTCTGGTTGATCTTGTCCCTCGGCGTCTGTTGCGGCGCACAGAGTGAGCAGCACCTGTCCATCACAATCCAGAAACCCCTTGACATGGGCTATCTCCTGTTTCTGCCGCGCGCCTATGCCGCGACGACCAATCGGCACTGGCCGATGATTCTGTTCCTGCACGGCTCGGGCGAGCGCGGCACGGATTTGTCCAAAGTCAAAATCAACGGTTTGCCCAAATTGGTGGAGACGGAGACGAACTTTCCGTTCATCGTGGTGTCACCGCAATGTCCCGAGGAACAAGGGTGGGACACCGATGCCTTGTACGCGTTGGTGCAGGAAATCACAAAAACGTACCGGGTTGACACCAACCGGCTGTATCTGACGGGGTTAAGTATGGGTGGGTTCGGCACGTGGAACATGGCCATTACATATCCCAAATTGTTTGCCGCCATTGCGCCAGTCTGCGGCGGTGGCAATCCGGCCAAGGTGGCGGCAGTGCGGCATATTCCGGTCTGGGTGTTTCATGGGACGGATGACACCGTCGTGCCGATCCAGAAATCCGAGGACATGGTAACAGCGCTGCAAAAGGCGGGCGGCAACGTGCGCTTCACGCGCTATGAAAAGACCGGCCATGACGCCTGGACCAAGGCCTACAGCCAGCCCGAACTCTACCCGTGGTTTCTGCAGCAGAGCAAGTGAAGGCCGTGATGATGTTATCCGGACGACGTTTCTGGCGCTGCTGGAGAACGGCGTGGTGGCGGGCCACATCCGCCATCCCAGAATCTGGATATATTGCAGTGCACACTTCGGCCTAGCGCCGCTTCCGCTTTCGCGGTGGTCGGCAATCGGTGGCACGGTGAGGTTGTAGGGGGCACCCGACGTACTGGTGGGGCATGCACCCATGGCTCCACTAGCACACATCTCTTCTTTCATTCTTCCCGCATCCCGCATGATCCATGGTCTTCATCGCGGCCGGTAATCGCGGCGCAGCGCTTGACAGGCGCGGCCACGCGTGTTATACTTAGGGTGACCTAATTAGGGTAACCTAACAACCGTGACCCAATGACCGCGACGACTACGCCCCCCAGCACCACGCAGGAGGATTACCTCGAGACCATCTTGCGCCTGTCGGCCGAACATCCCGACGGCGCGCAAGTCAGCGAAGTAGCCGCGGCGCTGGACGTCAAGCCGCCCAGCGTGGTCGAGATGATCACCCGCCTGCGCGCCATGGAGCTGGTGACGCATGCGCCGCGCGAACGGGTGCAGTTGACCGCGCGCGGGCTGCAGGCCGCGCAGGATGTGCATGCGCGCCACACCATCTTGCGCCGTTTCTTTGCCGACATTTTACGGGTCACGCCGGAGATTGCCGAGACCGATGCCTGCAAAGTGGAACACATCCTCCATCCCGAGACCATGGCGCGCCTGCGCGATTTTCTCGAACACGCCGCGGCCGACGAGCTCGAACGCGATCACACCGTGCCGCTCACCTTGCTGCACAAAGGCGATTGCGGCGTGTTGAAACGGATCGCCGGCGGACACGGCAAGACCGCGCGGCTGGCGGCCATGGGTGTGCGCGTTGGCAGTGAGATACTAGTGCTGCAGAACAGTGGGGCGGCGCCAGTCATGCTGAAAGTCGGCCATGCGCGCGTGGCGATCGGGCGCGGCCTGGCAACCGCGCTGCACATTGCCGTGCCGGAGGCGCATGGCTGAGGCGCCGATCACGCGCGTTGCCATTGTCGGCAATCCCAACTGCGGCAAGACCTGTCTGTTCAACAATCTGACGGGCGCGCATCAGCACGTCGGCAACTGGCCGGGCGTCACGGTCGAGCGCAAGACTGGTGTGTTCCGCCATGGTGGGCGGGCGTACGAGGTTGTAGACCTGCCGGGCACGTACAGCATGAGTTCGTACTCGCTTGAGGAAGACGTGGTCGAGCGTCATCTGACGCGCGAGCCGCCCGACCTGATCATCAACATTGTCGACAGTTCAAATCTCGAGCGGCATTTGTTCTTGACGGCGCAGATCATCGAGTTGGGCCTGCCGATGATTCTGGCGCTCAACATGATGGACGAGGCGGCGCAGCACGGCGTGCGGATCGACACGCGCGCCCTGAGCGAGATGCTGGGCGTGCCGGTGGTGGCGCTGGTGGCGCGCCGCAATCACGGCACGCGTGAGTTGCTGGGCGCGCTCGAACATCTGGCACGCGCGCCGCACGGCAGTCATGTGCGGATTGACTACGGGACCAGCGTGGAAAATGCGCTGGAGCAGTTGATTGTGGCGCTGCCGGCGGCCGTCACGCCCGTGCCGGCGCGGATGCGCGCGGTCTTGCTGCTGCTTGGCCGGCCGGTATGCACGGCTGACGCGAATCTGCTGCCGTTTGCCCATGCCCACCGCGCCGGCATCGAGCGCGCCGCCCGCGATACGATGGACAACTATCTGGCCGGCCGCTGGTATGGCTTTGCCAACGGCTGTGTCCGCTCATGCGTGACGCAGACGCCGCAGCTGCGCTTCGACTTGACCGAGAAACTCGACAATTACCTGACGCATCCCGTGCTGGGTCTGCTCATTTTCGGGGCCTGCATGTGGCTGGTCTTCGAACTGGTCTTCACGCTCAGCGCGCCGTGCATCGCCGTGATCGAGCTGGCGCTGGCCCAGCTCAGCGCGCTGGCCGGCCACCTGCTGCCGGCCGGCTTGGCGCGGGATCTCGTGGTGAATGGCATCATCGCCGGCGTGGGCGGCGTGATCATGTTTCTGCCGAATATCGTGCTGCTGTTCCTGGCGATCGGCTTCTTGGAAGACAGCGGCTACATGGCGCGCGCGGCCTTTGTCATGGACGGGATCATGCACCGGCTGGGCCTGCACGGCAAGTCGTTCATCCCGATGCTGATTGGGTTTGGCTGCACGGTGCCGGCGATCATGGCGACGCGCATGCTGGACTCGAAGCGCGACCGGCTGCTGACGGCCCTGATTGTGCCGTTTATGTCCTGCGGCGCGCGCCTGCCGGTCTATGCCCTGTTCATCGGCGCTTTTTTCGCCCCGCGCTGGCAGGCCACCGTGTTGCTTTCCATTTATCTGCTGGGCATTCTCATTGCCATTGTCGCCGCAAATATCCTGGGCCGACTCCTGTACCGCAAGGATTTTACGCCGCTGCTGATGGAGCTGCCGCCGTATCGCCTGCCGACCGGGCACAGTGTCTTGATGCTGATGTGGACACGCGCCTGGATGTATGTGCGCAAAGCCGGCACGTTGCTGTTGTGCGCCGCACTGGTGATGTGGTTCTTGTGCACGTTTCCGCGCGCGACGCCGCAGGCCGGCGGGCCGAACACCGCCGTCGCGCACAGCTACGCCGACCGTTTCGGGCGTGCAATTGAGCCCGTGTTGCGGCCGCTGGGCTTCGACTGGAAAATCGGCGTCGGGCTGACCACCGGCATCGTAGCCAAGGAAGCGGTCGTCTCAGCGCTGATGATTGTGTATGGCGTCACCGAGACGGGCGAGCGCACCACGACCGCGCTGCAGCAGCGCTTGCGCAACGATGCGGCCTTTGCGCATGGGCCGCTGACGGCCTATACTTTGATGGTGTTCGTGTTGCTGTATGTGCCGTGCATTGCGACCGTCGTGGTCTTCTTGCGCGAGTTCAAGCTGGGCTGGACGGTGTTTATGGTCGGCTACACGACCGGCACGGCCTGGCTGGTGGCCTGGCTGGTGCGGCACGTCGGCTTGCTGCTGGGTTTTTAGAGATAATGGGGGCAGGCATGCATGGCACTAACGTAAGGATGCCGACGGGCATGTGGTTGCGGACGATTGTGGTGCGGGTGTCTCCTGAGATGTGTTACGCTTTGTTCCAGTCTTGCTGGCTGCGCGGTCGCCGGGGCCGGCGACACTCCCGTTGAATAACCAACTGCAGGAGCCAGGTGTGGCGTGCTCTGTTCATGTGTGCGCGCGGGCAACATGGCGGCAATTAACAGGGGTGTGCCAACTGCTTATTCGCTTGTGCTGCCCGGCCGAAAACGCTACAATCAATATTCTTCTATTCTTGCTTTAAGGAGCGACTGCGACATGATCGTCACCACACGCACAGCGCCGCACAATGCGGCCGGCATGCCACCGCCGTGGGGCTTGTATGATCCGGCCTACGAGCACGACAGTTGCGGCGTCGGCTTCGTCGCCCAACTGGACGGCACGGCGACGCATGCCCTGCTGGACAAGGCCGTGCATGTGTTAGTCAATTTGGAACATCGCGGCGCGGTTGGCGGGGACAAGTCGACGGGTGACGGCGCCGGCTTGTTGATGCAGATTCCGGACGCGTTTCTGCGCGATGAATTTCAGGCCTGCGGCGTGGCGCTGCCAGTGCGTGGCGACTATGCCATCGGCACGGTGTTTCTGCCGGCCGACCCCGCCCGCGCGCAGCGCTGCCAACGAACCTTCGCGACAATCATCGCGGCCGAAGGTGGCGAACTGCTCGGCTGGCGTGACGTGCCGGTGGTGCCAGACGGCTTGGGCGTGATGGCCTTGTCCACTCTGCCGCTGATCAAACAGATCGCCCTGGGCCGCGGCGCCATTGCGCCCGACGCCTTCGAGCGCAAACTGTACGTCATCCGCCGCCGGATTGAAAAAGAGGTCGCCGCCTGGCGCGATGGCGATTACAGTCAGTTCTACATCCCCAGCCTTTCGAGCGTGACCGTGGTCTACAAAGGTATGCTGACCGGCACGCAATTGTTGACCTTCTTTCCTGATTTTCAGGACGCGCGTTTTATCTCCGCCTTCGCGATTGTGCACCAGCGCTTCAGCACCAACACCCTGCCGACCTGGAGCTTGGCCCAGCCTTTCCGCCATGTCGCGCACAACGGCGAGATCAACACCCTGCGCGGCAATGCCAACCGCATGCGCGCCTTGAGCGCCTTGTTCGCCTCGCCGCTGCTCGGTGAGGACCTTGAAAAGATCAAGCCGATCATTGTTGAGGGCGGCAGCGATTCGGCCATGTTTGACAATGCGCTCGAATTGCTGATCATGGCCGGACGTTCGCTGCCGCACGCGGCGATGATGATGGTGCCGGAGGCGTGGGGTTCGAAATATCTGATGAGCGAGGACAAGCGCGCGTTTTACGAATACCATGCCGCGATCATGGAGCCGTGGGACGGGCCGGCCGCGATGGTCATCACCGACGGGCGCTACATCGGCGCGCTGCTGGACCGCAACGGCCTGCGCCCGGCGCGCTACACCGTCACGCGCGACGGCCTGATCGTAATGGCCTCGGAAACCGGCGCGCTCGAAATCCCCGGCGAGAACATTCTCAAACGCGGCCGGCTCCAGCCCGGCAAGATGTTCCTGGTGGACTTGCAGCAGCACCGCATTGTTTCCGACGCCGAAATCAAGGCGACCATCTCACGCCAGCAGCCCTATCGCCGTTGGGTGCGCGAGAATGCCATCACCTTGCGCGGCCTCTTCGCCCCGTCGGACATGCCGAAAACGTCACCGGCGGCGCTCTTGCGCGCCCAGCACGCATTTGGTTATACCGAGGAAGAGCTGAAACTGATCATCGCACCGATGGCGTCGCAGGGGCAGGAGCCGATCGGCTCGATGGGCAATGACGCCGCCCTGGCCGTCTTCTCGAAACGCGCCCGCTCGGTCTTTGACTACTTCAAACAATTGTTCGCGCAGGTGACCAATCCGCCGATCGACCCGCTGCGCGAAGAGCTGGTCATGTCGCTGATGAGCTTCATCGGCCGGGTCGGCAACATTCTTGACGAAACGCCGGTGCACTGCCGCCAGCTCAAACTCAGTCATCCGCTGCTGACGCCCGACGACCTGGCGCGCCTGCGCAACGCGAAACATCCCGACATTGTCGTCCATGAGTTGGCCATGCTGTTCCCGGCCCACGGCGGCGGCGAGGCACTCGCGGCCGCGCTCGATGCGCTGTGCGTGCAGGGCGCGGCGGCCGTGCGCAACGGCGCCACCATTTTGATTTTGACCGATCGCGCACTCGACGCCGCACACGTGCCGATCCCCGCCTTGCTGGCCACCGCCGGCCTGCATCATCATTTGATCCGCGAGGGCTTGCGGACGATGGCCGGCATCGTGGTCGAGACCGGCGAAGCCCGCGAAGTCAATCATTTCTGCCTGCTGATCGGCTACGGCGCCAGCGCGATCTGCCCGTATCTGGCGCTCGCCACCGTGTGCGATCTGGCCGAACAGGGCCTGCTCGAAAACCCGCTCGAGGCCGAGGCGGCCGCCGATCTCTACATCACCGCCGTCAAAAAGGGCATTCTCAAAACGCTCAGCCGGATGGGCATCTCGACCGTGCGCAGCTATCGTGGCGCACAAATTTTCGAGGCGCTCGGCATCCACAAAGCCGTGATTGACCGCTACTTCACCGGCACCGCCTCGCGCATCGGCGGCATCGGTCTCGAGGAAATCGCGCACGAAGCGCAACTGCGCCACCAGCGCGGCTTTCCCACCCGCGGCACACTCGACCCGCTCCTCGATACCGGCGGCGAATATCTTGCCCGCGTGGACGGCGAAGCCCATCTCTGGACTCCGACCACGATTTATAAATTGCAGCTCGCCACCCGCGCCAAGGATTACCAGGTCTTCAAGGAATATACCCACGGCATTGACGATCAGTCAAAACAACATTTGACCTTGCGGAGTTTGTTCGACTTCAAGCTCGGTACGCAGGTGCCGCTCGACGAAGTCGAACCGGTTGAAGCGATCACGAAACGCTTCGTCACCGCCGCCATGTCCTACGGCTCGATTGGCAAGGAGACGCACGAAGCGATTGCGATCGCGCTCAATCGCCTGGGCGGGCGCAGCAATTCGGGCGAAGGCGGCGAGGACCCGGCACGCTATGTGCCGCTGCCGAACGGCGACCGGCGCACTTCGCGCATCAAGCAGGTGGCCTCGGGCCGTTTTGGCGTCACCGCGGAGTATTTGGTCAACGCCGATGAGTTGCAGATCAAGATTGCGCAAGGCGCCAAGCCCGGCGAGGGCGGCCAGTTGCCCGGCCACAAAGTCAGTCCGGACATTGCGCGCGTGCGCCACACCACGCCGTATGTCACGCTGATTTCGCCGCCACCGCATCATGACATTTATTCGATCGAAGATTTGCAGCAATTGATTTACGATCTGAAAATGGTGAATCCGCGCGCGAATGTTTCGGTCAAGCTGGTCTCGGAAGTGGGCGTCGGCACGATCGCCGCCGGCGTCGCCAAGGCCAAAGCGGACTTGGTCTTGATCGCCGGCTATGACGGCGGCACCGGCGCGTCGCCCTTGACCTCGATCAAGCATTGCGGCCTGCCCTGGGAGCTTGGTCTGGCCGAAACACACCATGCCCTGATTGCCAATGGCTTGCGCGACCGCATTATTGTGCAGGCCGACGGCCAGATGCGCACCGGGCGCGACATTGTCATTGCCGCCCTGCTGGGCGCCGAGCAGTTCGGCTTCGGCACCGCCGTGCTGGTCACGCTGGGCTGCATCATGATGCGCAAATGCCATTTGAACACGTGCCCGGTCGGCGTCGCCACCCAGGATGAAACCTTGCGCGCGCGCTTTACCGGCAGCCCTGATTATGTCGAGTGTTTCCTGCGCTTCATCGCCCAGGATGTGCGCGAACACATGGCCCAACTCGGCTTCCGCACGATGGATGAGATGATCGGCCAGGTCGAGTTGCTGGATTTCCGGCCGGCGCTCGACCACTGGAAAACGCGCGGCGTGGACTTGCAGCGCTTGCTCGCGCCGCCACCAGCCAATGGCACGCGCCGCTGCATCCGTACCCAGGAACATGAGCTCGCCAAGGCCCTCGATGTCGAATTGCTCGCTTTGGCGGCGCCGGCGTTCGAGCATGGCACCGCCGTCTGCTGCGATCTGCCGATCCGCAATGTCAATCGCACGGTCGGCGCCATGCTCAGCGGTGAGATCACCCGCCGCTACGGCGCGCAGGGCTTGCCACCCGACACGCTGCGTTTCAATTTCACCGGCTCGGCCGGCCAGAGCTTTGGCGCCTTTGTCACGCGCGGCGTCACGTTGCGCGTCGAGGGCGACACCAATGACTATCTCGGCAAGGGCCTGTCGGGCGGCAAACTGATCGTCGTGCCGCCGCGCGACGCGCACTTCGTGCCGCACGAGAACATTATCACCGGCAATGTCGCGCTGTATGGCGCGACCGCCGGTGAAGTCTACATTTACGGCATGGCCGGCGAACGCTTCGCGGTGCGCAATTCCGGCGCGATTGCGGTCGTCGAGGGCGTCGGCGACCATGGCTGCGAATACATGACTGGCGGGATCGTCGTCGTGCTCGGACCGACCGGCGTCAATTTCGCCGCCGGCATGAGCGGCGGGATCGCCTATGTCTACGATGACAACGAGTTGCTCGGCATGCGCAGTAATCTGGACATGGTTGATCTCGAAAGCGTCTGGACTGAGCGCGACAAGCGCCAGTTGCACACGCTGCTCGAACGCCATTTGCAGTACACTGGCAGCGCGCGCGCGCGCCTGCTGCTTGACACCTGGGAGACCGCCTATCCGCTCTTCGTCAAGGTTATGCCGATGGACTACAAGCGCGCACTTGAACGCATCAAGCAGCACGAGTTCAGCGATGACGAGGCCGTCTCGGCCAGCGAAGAGGTCTTCCAAACCCCTTGATGTTGTAACGACCACCCGACCGTAGTATTCCATTATGGCAAAACCAACTGGTTTCATCGAGTTCCCGCGCGTTGACCCCGCCAAGCAAAACGTGGCGCAACGCCTCACGCATTACCGTGAGTTCGAGCCGCTCTTGCCGGGCGACGAACTGACGCGCCAGGCCGCGCGCTGCATGGATTGCGGCATTCCCGCCTGCCACCTGTATGGCTGTCCGGTGGTCAATTTGATTCCGGACTGGAACGACATGCTCTATCGCGGCCACTGGCGGCGCGCACTCGACTTGCTGCACAAGACCAACAATTTCCCGGAAGTCACCGGCCGCGTCTGCCCGGCGCCGTGCGAGGCCGCCTGCGTCTTGGCGATCAATCAGCCGGCGGTGACCATCAAGCAACTCGAGCTGCAAATCATCGAGCGCGGTTTCCGCGAAGGCTGGGTCGTGCCACAACGCCCGGCCCTCAAGACCGGCAAAAGTGTCGCCATCATCGGCGCGGGCCCGGCGGGCCTTGCGGCCGCACAGCAGCTTGCGCGCCACGGCCACACCGTTGTCGTTTTTGAAAAAGATGATCGGATCGGCGGTCTGCTGCGCTACGGCATTCCCGATTTCAAGCTCGAAAAATGGGTGCTCGATCGCCGGCTCGAACAAATGCTGGCCGAGGGCGTGGTCTTCGAGCCGAGCGTCAATGTCGGCCGCGACCTCAGCGTCGCGCTAGTGCGCGCGCGCTTTGACGCCCTGCTGATCACCACCGGCGCCGGCGTGCCGCGCGAATTGCCCGTGCCCGGCCGTCAACTGACCGGCGTGCATTGCGCGATGGAGTTTCTCGCCCAAAACAATCGCCGGCTTGCCGGCGAGACCATTCCGAAATCACAGGGCATTTCCGCCAAGGGCAAGCAGGTGATCGTCATCGGCGGCGGCGATACCGGCTCGGACTGCATCGGCACGTCGCTCCGCCAAGGTGCAATCAGCGTCACCCAACTCGAACTCCTGCCCAAGCCGCCCGAGCAGCGCGTGGAACGCAATCCGTGGCCCGAGTGGCCCGGGATTCTGCGCACCTCATCCTCGCAGGAAGAAGGCTGCGAACGCATCTGGAGCGTCGACACCAAGGAATGCATCGGCACGCACGGCGCGGTCGAAAAGCTGCGCTGCGTCCGGCTTGCATGGACTGCAGTGGAGGTTGCCGGCCGGCGCACGTTCAAGGAAGTGCCCAACTCGCACTTCGAGCTGCCTGCCCAACTGGTGTTGCTGGCGATGGGGTTTGTGCATGTCGAGCACGGGCCGCTGGTGGAGGACCTGCACTTGCCGCTCGACGCGCGCGGCAACATTCTCGCCGACGAAAACCACATGACGGCCGTGCCGGGCGTGTTCGTCGCTGGCGATGCGCACGTCGGCGCGTCGCTGGTAGTACGCGCGATTAATTTTGGCCGTCGCGCCGCCGCCGGCGTGGATGCCTACCTGCTGGGCACGTGATCGCCCACGCGCTGTCCGGCGGCGTCAGCAAAAAAGGAACGGCCGCCAGTTTTTCATGGGCTTGCCGGTGTCACGGCCGCGCCATGTTTCAATTATGCAATCTCACAGTCTTTCTTACCATTCTTATGCTATAATCTACCAACAGTGCTGCGTGCGCTGTGTTTTAGTTGATAGTTCTGCCTAACACGGGGATCTTATGGACATTAATAACGCGCAGAAATGTGAGCACAACCTTATAGTGCGGCATAGACTGGTGAAAACGTATCTCCTGGGAATGGGTTTCGGTTATGTTGGCTCATATCTCCTGTGCAGGCTTACAACTTGGGGTGAATGCCCGCCCAAACTATATCCTTTTGGCCAAGCCATTCTGAGCACTGTCGCGCTAGTGATTATAGTGGGTGGGGTTCATGCTCTATTAGCCTTCCTCTACAAACTGACACATTGGCACAGCGTCGCATCGCCTGAATTGCCGGTACGGCGCGTGAATAGAAAATATGTTGCGGCACTCAGTGTGTTTTTTACCGGCGAAGTCGGTTCCTTAAGTTCTCGCATCATGGAGTCTCATAGTATGTCTTTAGTCGGAGGTGCGGCGGCTTCTATAATTGTACTTGCTTTCTCTACGATTGCGGCAGTGCTGTGGTTGCGGGCTATTGGCGATGCCTTGCGCCGCTTCGAGCAGAATGGCGTCTGGGCTAAATTACTGGTTGGGCTGCTTTACCTGATTACAGTGCCAATGTCATGGGTTGTCGGTACTGGATGCCATTACGCGATCCATCATTTGCTGTTTGATAAATAAGTAACATGATCGAGCTGCTCGACTATCGCACGCTCAATCAGCGCGTGGTGCATGAACTGATTCCGCGCGCCAAAGAATTTGTCTGGCTCGCCACCGCCAATCTCAAAGACATGTATGTGCACCGCGGCGCGGCGCGCTATCGTTCGTTCCTGGCCGGCTTCAGTGAGCTGGCCGCGCGCGGCGTGACCATTCGCATCCTGCACGCCAGCGAGCCGTCCCAGGCGTTTCAGCAGTCCATTCAACGTTATAAGAATTTGCAGGATGATGCCATCGAACTGGCCTTGTGTCCACGCGTGCACATGAAATTGGTGATCGTTGACGGGCTGGCGGCCTATGCCGGCAGCGCGAACATCACCGGCGCTGGCCTAGGCGAAAAATCCGCGCGCAATCGCAACTTCGAGGTGGGCTGGATCACGGATGAGCACGCCACGGTCGCGCACTTGATGCAATTATTTGATGATGTCTGGCGCGGCGCGCAGTGCCGCGATTGCGGCCGGAGAAAATTGTGTCCCCTGCCGCTGGACAAGCCCTGAGGAATGACGAATGCTGCTTGGAGTCCCGCCAACGGCGGGAACGAATAGCGAAGGGAAGAAAAGGCGAACGCTCAACATTGAACCTTCAACATTGAACATTGAACGTCCAGCATTCAACGGTGAACATTGAACGTCGAGCGGAAGACAAGACCGAGTAGCATCAAACGACATTTTCTGTCATTTGCTGTTCCTCTGTAGGTGACGCTTCAGCGCCGCCACGCTGCAGCCGGGTGCATTTGCCAACGAACCATGAGCACGCACGCAACCGCTGCGCCGGCGTTCATTCTGGTTTGACTGAGTTTGGTACTCGCTGCTGCTTGAAAACTGCAAACTCCATGCCTGACCCTGTTCTGCCCCGAATGGCCTAGTGCGGGCCTGACCTTACTTCGCTCCTCTAATCTCCGGGCAGCGCAGCATCTGTCCACTGGAACCGCTCCATTTCCGGCAGCCTATCAAGACTGAGCTTGGCGGCGCCATTCAAATTGCGTTTGGCTTGCTGAAGGTTGCCGGTCTTGTCGGCGCCATGCGACATTGCGCGCGCCAAGTGCCGCACCGCCTCGACAATGTCATTCTTGTTGGTTGTGTTGTAACTGTTGATCAGATACTCCTTGCTGCTCTCTGCGGTATCGTGAGACCTTTGTGCAAACTGATTACTAATCGTGGGGCTGCACTTAAACGAAATCTTGTGCTCATCCAAAGGAACACAGCCTTTGCGGCCGACATAGGCTGTGTATATGGCTGAACGCCTTATGGGTTCATATGCGTAGGACTGAATGCGCGCAAATTGCGCATCCGTCAAAGCAAGTGGCACAAGCCACAACAAATAGCGTTCATTGCGGAACAGACAGGGATCGTTCACGATGTCACTATCAGCGGCGGGGCGCTCTGCGACATAAAAACAGGCGACATCGTTGGTAAACGCAAGGCGTTGTCGTGTCTCAGCCTCGGACCAGCAGGATGCCACAATGCGCAGCACGCGCAATTTGGTGAGGTCCAGATCATCTTCGTGGGGTTCGCGACATTCTGCATTCGAAGCGTTGTAGTGCATTAATGCAGCTGACGTGATTGCGCGAGCTTCAACAATCAGTGCCGCATTTGCCATAAGATTGGTCAAGCGCACGCTGTTCCGTGCCGGGCTCCAATCACTGTGCTGCTGATTGAGCCATTCATTAGTCATGGGTGGTTCGCAGGTCTTTGGTGGTGGCGTCCATTCATCTGCCGCCACGTATGCAGGAGTCACGTTGGTCTGGCCCGCGCGCAGCGGCGCCACAGACAATACAGCGATGGCGATCACAACTGGCATCCATAGGCTCTTCATATCAGCTCCTTGTTCTCTAACATGGTTGAATTGTACCACATGGGGTCAGGCGTGCAATGTACACTGCTTATGACAGTCGCGCCATCATTCTCTTCAGGTGTTTGTCGCGCCGGGCTCGGCTCGCCACACGCCGATACGCCATATTCACCGCGCTCCTTCCCACCCCGCCCATCGCCTTCCCGATCTCCCCAAGTGTGTACCGCGCCGCGCATCGTTCCCGCGCAAGCCACATTGCCACATCACG
>Ga0268280_1001476_pt1 | contig 15712 bp, 7 predicted proteins | sample saktaG_9_FD_190139 | JGI IMG/M metagenome (GOLD analysis project Ga0268280, IMG submission 190139) | Saline water microbial communities from Sakinaw Lake, British Columbia, Canada - sak_2011_5_24_40m | ecosystem: Environmental > Aquatic > Non-marine Saline and Alkaline > Saline ... | reverse complement strand
CCATCATCGCCGGCAACAACGTCTTTATCAGCGCCCAGTATCTCAACATCAACGGTACGGTCCAGAGCGGCATCCCCGAATGGGCCGTGACCATCACCGATGCCGTACACGGTGCCATCAACGATTTCAAAACTCAGTATCAGCAGGACGCAGCGGCCGGGAAAAATCCGGATCCCTACCTGAAGCTGGACAGCAGCGGAAACATCGACGCCTATTACAATGCCAGGGACAATGTTATCGAGATCGAGCCGGTGGAGGTCCAAGGGGGGTACATGGAGCTTTTCGGCAACATCCTGAGCACCGGTACCGGCAAGCTCCGGGTGATCGACGGCTACGGCACCATCCAGGTGACCAACGACACCGGGTATGACCTGGTGGTCAACACCTTGGATGCGGGCCGCAGCATCGAAGGAAAAATTAAAATCACCGATACGGCCAAGCGAACGGCCGACGACAAGCCGCTTACGACCGAAATAACCCGGCTTGGCGACACAGTCAATGTTGTCGACAGCACAACTACAGACGCATACGGCGACCCGAATAATGTTGTCAGCCTGACCGCCGGCCGGACTTCGGTTTATCAGCCGAAATCAGGTCAGTACTACTCCTGGCTGACCCGGGAGAAAAAATATACGGATCAGAAGCGGGTCAGGGAAAAAGAAACCTGGTTCTGGCTTGTAGATAATAGCTGGAGCGATACCTCGACGACCAACGTCAGCACGGATGGTCCTTATTTTGTCCGGGACGACCTAATTCTGCAGGACCGGAGCGAAACCGCCGATTACTGGTACGACAATGTTCATTACAAAGATGAACCGAGCTGGAAAAACTATTACTATAATAAGGACGATTACTGGGCTTACAAGTACGAAAAGTGGAAGGATAAACGCACCGTAACGGACACCTGGTACCACAAGCACGGGGTCAAAGCCTTCAATCCCATTGCCGTTGAGTTCATAGGCCAAGACAGCGGCTCCATCTCGGTATCTTCCAGTCGCAATCTGTTCATCGACGGGAACATCTTTAACCCAGAGGGCGTCACCACGCTAACCTCTTCAGGGGCCATCGAGCAGTCCAATGCAAACGCAGCGATCACAGCACTGGATCTTTCCATGACCGCTTCCACCGGCATCGGCAATGCCACTACTATCCGCACCGATCTCCAGGGCGGAGATCTCTCGGCCATCACTACCGTTGGAGATGTTCGAATCACGGAAATCGACGGCGCTCTCGCGTTCGATCAGATCAGCACCGGCGATGGCGACGTCGTGCTGTCGGCCGATACGGACATCGTCGCATCGTCGGACACTTCGCTGATTCGCGGCAATCTTTTGACCCTGACCGCCGACAGCGGCGGAATCGGCACTGCCGATCGCTTTGTTAAAATCGATACGGGAGACGACGATGCGGACGGCCTGAAGGCCCTTGCGGCAGGAGACATCTTTGTCGCGGAAACCACCGGCGATCTGCGTCTGGATACGGCTGAATCCCTCGGAGGCGATGTGACCATCCGGGTGCTATCCGGCACGCTGCTGGACAATAACCCGGATGAGGCGGTGGACACCCGGACCCGGGACCAGCTTCTGGCCCTGTGGGAGGAGATGCAGCTTACCGGCGATGGCGCCGAGGTTGCAGCGGAAAGTACAGTATCCCAGTATGAAGATAAAAAAGGTCACGAATACCGGACCTACTGGCGCTACCGCAACCAGCAGGCCGATCCGGATACCTACGATCCGAATTTCGAAGTTCCCTTTACCGACGATGAGTTCAATTATCTCAAAAACGACCTTGGCTGGAGCGACGCCCAGTTGGCCGATGTTAAACAGCAGCGTACCGAGGATTACCATGACTGGCACGGTTATTACGGAGGGGGCACCTATGATCCTAACTGGACTTACACAGCCACGGTTGAAGAGCGGCAGGATCTGAAAGCAGGGGCCCTCTGGACCGAAGATCAGCTGAAGTATTCCATGGGAGCCGGGGTGGTCAAGGAGACCTCAGATTCCGAGGTGCGCATCGAGGCGCCCAATATCCGGGGTCGGAATGTGACGATCCAGACTTCCGGCGGCGTGGGTGTTGCCGTGGGAGAAGAAATTATCGACGTCTCCGCTGATTCGGTGGACCTCACCGACGACCAGAAAGTAGCTCTGGCCGGAGCGGAGCGGGACGACCTGTCTTATTACGACGCGGCTGGAAACGAAATTGAAGATCCCAACGATTCCGACGCGGACGTTGCCACCATCAAGGTGGCCCTGCGGGAAGATGTGGATGTCGATGCGCTGGGCACGATCACCATAGATGCCGGCGACCACGTTTACCTGGGCAGTGAGCAGGACGTCAACATCGACCGGATCGGGAGCAACCAGTCGATCCGAGTCAAGGGTTCCAAGGGGATCTACAACGTGGCCCTGGGAGCTTATGCCAACATCACCGGCAGCGACCTGATTCTGGAAGCCTCCGACAACAGCATCGGCACCCCGGTCGCACCGGTCACCATCGCCCTGAATCCCGGCGCCACCCTGACGGCCCGGGCCGGCGAGAGCGTTTACATCACCGAGCAGGCCGGCAGCATGAACGTGGATGGAATCTACGCCGTCAACCACATAAGCCTGGTCGCGGCCGGTTCGATTCTTGACGCCTTTGATGATGCCCTGCTTGACATCCGCAGCGAATCACTGAATCTACATGGCTTGACCGGCGCCATCGGCGCCATGGACAATTTGCTTGAGATCAACCTGGACGAAACCGGCACTCTGACCGCCAGTGCGCCCCTGGGCGTTTACCTGCAGGAAACGGCCGGGAGCCTGAATGTAAACAGGGTGGAGGCTTCAGCCGGTGAGGTTCATCTGTTAGCCGAAGGTTCCATCAATGATGCCCTTGCAACATCCGACAGCAACGTCGATGCGCTTAATATAGACCTGACGTCAACTACCGGGAGTGTCGGCACAACCGATAATCTCTTTGAAATCAATGCAATCGCCACATTCGGCGCCAACGCCTATGGTGATGTCCATGTGAGCGATACAACAGGCAATGTTTCCCTGATGGCAGTTGCATCCCAGACAGGTAATGTCTATTTCACTTCGGCAGGTTCGATCCTTGACGCTAACGGAGCTGCAACCAACGTTTCCGGCATCGAAATCAATCTTTCAGCTCCGGCCGGAGGTATAGTCGCTGACATCGATTCAGACAATCTGATTGCCCATGCCTTGGCTGACATCAGCATTACGGAAACCGCCGGCCTGTTTACCATCGAACAGGCCGTTTCAGATACCGGCAATGTCGTTTTGACCGCTGCTGCCGGGGATATGAATGCAATATCGGTATATGCGGGCGCAGGGGCAATTCTGAACGCAACAGGGGGCGGGATGATCATCACTTCGCTTTCTGCGGGAACCGATGTGGACCTCATTTCAAGCGCCGGCCTTGGAATAGACACCGTGACTGCCGGACAGGATGTTACAATGACGGCAGGCGACTCAATAACAGACAGCAACGCTGCGGCACTTAACGTGAGTGGCCTCAATTTAGACCTTCTTTCAACCGGGGGCGGGATTGACCTTGACATCGATTCCGATAACCTGCGGGCAACTGCCGAAACAGATATTAATCTGAATGAAATCGATGGGGCCATGAATGTGGAGAGCGCCATGACCAACTCGGGGGATATACTTCTTTCTGCAGCGGCAGGTCCCATGGCAGTCACCATGGTCAACGCAGGTCGAAACGCGGAGCTTTCAGCTTTTGGCGGAGACATGAATATTACTGGCATTAACTCCGGGGCCGACACCTATGCTTCGGCCACCGGCGACCTGAACGTGAACGTAATCGTTGCCGGAGTGGATGCCGTTTTAACGGCGGGAGGGTCGGTTACAGATACCAACGTTGCTGCCCCTAACATCACTGCGCAGACAGTTGATCTGACCGCAACCAACGGAACAATCGACAGCGATATTGACTCAGCGAACCTGCGGGCAACTGCCCAGGGCGATATCGACATCATGGAACTGAACGGAGCCATGAATATTGAAACCGTGTCGTCAACTTCAGGAGATATACTCCTTATAGCGGCAACCGGCGACATGAATGTGGGTTCAGTTTCAGCTCCATCCGGAAATGCGGTTTTGCTTGCAGCAACCGCTATCCTTGACCGGGATGAGGATGCAGCCGCCGACGTCAGCGCCGGGAGTATCGTTCTTACCGCAGTCGACGGAAGTATTGGCGCGGACGGCAAGCCGCTTGGTACAGATATCACCAACACGGTTGCAAATGGGACGGCAGGAATCGACGCTTTTGACATCGCTATCCCGGCGGAGATTCCGGGCGGTGTCATCCCCGATATCGATATCCCGGAACCGGAGGCTGGAGGACTTATGGCGTCAGCGCCTGGAAATATTTTCGTGAACGAAACAGACGGTCTTTTAAATGTAAACCAGGCCACATCCGCAGAAGGCAGCGTTTTTGTATCGACTGAAAACGGGAGCATGGATATCCGAACCATTAATGCGGCTATCGATGTGAAAGCAACCGCCCATGGCGGTTCGATCCTTGATTCCAACGCCGCAGCGCTGAACATTTACGGATTGAACGTTGATTTAACAGCTGTCTCAGGCGGGATCGACACCGATATCGATTCGACCAACCTGCTTGCTGCAGCGGATGGGAATATCGATATCCTGGAACTGGTCGATGATATGAACATCGAACGGGTCGAGTCAACCGGCGGCAATGTAAATCTTACCGCACCGGCCGGCGATGCGAATGTTGGACTCATCAGATCAGCAGCGGGCACAACGACCGTCACTGCACTGGGCGGTATTATTGACCGTGATGGAACCACGGCCAGCAACATAGATTCGGCCGGTATTGTTCTGACCGCCCTTACCGGTGGAATCGGGGAAGAGAGCAACTACTTCGATATCGATAGTTCAAACTCGGTGCCGGGAAATGTCACGGCACAGGCGCCGGAAAGCATATATCTCAACGAGGTTGACGGAGCCATGCGGGCGGATCAGATCAGCTCTGTTAACGGAAATCTCCTGATAACATCAGACGGTTCGGTCTTAAACGGACGCGGCGATGGTGGAGTCAACCTGTTCGGTGCTGATATAACTCTTACTTCCGGCAACGGCGGATTCGGAGAGACCGGCAAAAGGCTCGTAGCTGATTCAAACGGCACTTTCAACATGCTGGCATTTTCGGATATAGTTTTGGAAGAGCGGGCCGGAGATTTTATTGCAGACAGCACTGTAAGCCATAACGGATCGATCAATATGCTGGTTTCAGGGGGCAATGCCGGTATAACTTCCGTCACGGCACCGAATGACATCCGGATTCAGGTTCAGGGCAACTCAATGAACATAGATACAATTTCAGCAGACAATATCGATCTTCGTGTTGCCGGGATGCCGGGCAGCCTTAACGTGACAGACACTTTTGTCGGAAGCAGCCTGCGGGCCGATGCCGGCACTATCATGCTGGAGAATATCACCCATACTGGCGACGGCCTGCTGAGATTCAGCCTGGGTGGGCCGGGCGGCAGCCTGTCGGATACGATCAATCTTAATATCAGCTCTGATTACGGCATTCAGCTGGACAGGCTTCATTCCAACTATGCCTACATTAATGCCCAGACCGATATTCTGGGGTTTGAGAACTTCATCCTCGGAAAGCGGGCTGAAATCAATAACAGATATTATAATGTACTGGTTGATAATCTGGACAAACATCTTCAGGAATGCGATCTTCAGCTTTACGCTCTTTTGCGGCCGTTTTTCCTGTATATGAATGCCGACAAGTGGATGTATACAAATGCCGCTATCGTCAATTACAATAATGAGTTTGTAATTAACGCCCCGAGTACTGAAAACAGCGTTACAAGGCTGTCCGACAAGCTTCAGGAAATGAACGGGCAGGCAGGCGAAACAGTTATAAACAACAATCTGATCAATTTGATGGCAATGCTGTATGAAAATGAAAAAGTTAATAACCAAGGTACTGTTATTTTTACCGCAGACAGCCTGGGCCTTGACAATATCAACTTTATTTGGGATGAAACTGATCTGGATCTGATTATTGAGTAACCTGCGCTGGCTTAAGAAGATAAATTGAAAAATATTTTATTCCTGATAATAATCTTGATATTCATTTGCTTTACCAGTGCATTGTCCCAGGAAACTCCCGGGATCGCACCGGGCGCAATTCAAAAGCGATCAACCGGAACAAGCGAGTATTATGAGCTTGAAAAAAAGCTTAAAGAAGAAAAACGGATCCGCCCCGGAAAAGAAATTGAGGTTCAAGAGGAAAAAGAGGAAAAAGCCCCCCTCCCGGATCAGAAAGAGATTCTTTTTATAAATAAAATTATAACCGGCCCTTCAGAAATATTGTCCGACATCGAACTGCGCGAGATTACGAAGGAATATGAAGGTAAATCTGCGAGTGTCAAGGATCTGTTTGAAGTTGTTGATAAAATAAACGCTCTTTACAAGGCAAAAAATTTCATAACCGCAAAAGCGATTCTCCCCCCCCAGAAGGTTGAAGCGGGTGTTGTTCAAATCCGGCTTATCGAAGCGCATGTAGGGAAAATAAGCGTAGTAAATAACCCTTCAACCAGGGATTCTTATTTTACAAGCAGAATATCCCAGAAACCCGGCGATCTTGTCAACATAAAGGAACTGGAAAAGGAAATCATCTTTTTTAACAGAACCGGCGATGTAAATATCAAGGCTGAAATAAAACCTGGTGCGCAGACCGGAACAACCGATTTCATTTTGAAGGCCGATGAACCTCCGAAATATCAGGTTTTGGCATATGCGGACAATGCAGGACGCGAAGAGATTGGCCGCGAAAGAATCGGCATGCGGGCTGAAGACCGCAGTCTGTTCGGCTTCCGTGACATCTTGGTTTTAAACATGCTGGGCTCGGAAGGGACGGTTTCCGGGAATGCGTCTTATAACGTTCCTTTTGGTGAAATAGGAACCAGCATAGGCGGCACCTGCGATTTCAGCCGGATAAAATACGAGAAAGGTCCGTTGACAAACCTTGATATTGCCGGCGAGTCTAAAAATTTCGGTTTCAAATTAGCTCAGCCGGTAGCTGTTGAGGAGAGCTATAAAATTGACGGCTATATCGGATTTAACCGAAAAGCGTCAAACACCGATTTCGATCAGGTAAGACTTTTTGAGACTGTTGTAAATGAGTTTGTTGCCGGGTGCAATTACCAGTCAGCTGAAGACAACGGCGCCTGGCTGGTCGGCCAGTATGTCACCATCGGAAAGAAGAATGAAGGAGATGACAGGGATTTTACCACATATAACCTTCAGGTCGGCAGGCTGCTGCGGTTTAATAACGAAATTGCCGCCCTGTTTAGGGGAGGATTGCAGTTATCCGATTCCAAACTGCTCCCAAGCTTTGAACAGTTCCAAATCGGCGGTACAGCTACCGTCAGGGGGTATACCGAGGGGCTTTTGTCCGGTGATAACGGATATTTTTTAAGCGCGGAGCTGAACTTTCCTTTTCTGGCGCAGACCTGCACTCTAATGGATATTCCATTGAGGGATAAGATCAAGGGGTTTATCTTTTTAGATCATGGTGGGGCTTTCCCTTATAAAGGCGATGATCAGTCAATCGATTCCGACGATTTTCTGACCAGTGCGGGTTTCGGGCTTATCTTCAATTTTTCGAAATACCTCTCGGGGAAAATGACCTGCGGCATCCCGCTGTCGAAACCGAATGGGAACGTAGAAGATGCCGAACTGCATTTCTATTTCCAGTCGAATCTTTTCTGACAGACTGCGGCTCAAGTGAGGCGGGAAAATCACGCTGTTCAGGTCTATTCGGTTAAAAATATTTCGATCCGGATAATGCTTAACCAAAGGCGCGTTAATCAAGGAATTGAAGTCATCTAAGATTTATCTTTGGAGACTCGCCGCCGTTCTTCATCACGGATCTCTCTTCGGAGCAGTTTGCCGACCTTAGATTTGGGCAGCATGTCCCTGAATTCGATATAAGCGGGCACTTTATAGGAAGCCAGGTGTTCGCGGCACCATTTAATCAGGTCCGATCCGCCGACACCCCGCGCATCCTCCTTGTGAGGACTCACCTGGGTTTTGAGCTGATCCACCCATTGGGTTATGATTATCTTCCTTTTTTTCTTAAGAAAGCCTTCTAAAGAAAAGCCCATTTTACACCCATGCCCGCCAGTAATTTGGTCTTGTAATTTTTTATTTGTTATAACAAGCAGTGCCACAGATGTCAAACCAAAGGCAGGAAATATTCTGTTGCCAACAACCATGGCGGAAGCCTAAATACGTTTAGCCGGATCCTTAATCCTGACGCGAAATTGAGGACAGCAGCTTCGTTTAGAGGACTTAATCCTCATACCCTTTTCATTAACTGATTGGGAGAAGATCCATTTTACATAACATCCTCATTCTGGTAGAGTGTTAAATCGTTTAGAAGTCATTTCAAAACCTCGGATCAGGTTTGAGAGCAAGGCACAAGCCGATGAAAAAGCGCAGCATACACGGTAGTATGTGAGCATTTTGAAGAGGCTTGCAACGCAGCTGTCAGGCCTCAGACGGGGTTTTGAAATGGCTTCTAGCCGGATAAGAACCATATCACAGGGTATTAACAAGAGGGAGGGGTTGAAATGGCTGCGGCCGGTTTCAATGAGAAAGTAAAGTTGAACGTTAAAGATAATTTTGATCAAAGCTGTCAAATGTATAATGCGTTTGAAGAGAAGCATCATTTTTTCGCTTCCCTTGCTCTTAAGCTGGCTGAAAGCATCAATTTAAAGACAAGTTCCATGGTTCTGGATGTGGGCTGCGGGAATGGGATCTCCGCGCGGGTTTTAAATAAACATTTTTCATGCCGCGTACTGGGAGTTGATTTGTCCGAGAAAATGGTTGAAGCCGGCAGGTTATTGTGTGTTTCTCCTGATATCCGCCTGGTAGTCGGAGACGGGGAAAAGCTTGCCGATGTTGTGGGCGATCAGATTTTTGATTATGTTCTTTACAATGCTTCGATTTTTATTTTCCCCGATGTTGAGCAGGCAATCAGGGAGGCTGCCGGTTGCCTGCGTCCGGGTGGGAAAATCGCCTTTTCCTTCTATCCGTCAATTACCGAAGAATCAGGGGAAGATCTCCTGTCCGTGGCATTCAGGAGGCTTGGCGAAGCCGAACCACGTTTCCGGGTTATCACCGATTATGACAGGGCGCGCCGGGCTCTTTCGCTTCATTGCAGCACTGTTACCGGCCATCAGTGGGTAAGGCCTCTTGATATAGTATTTTTGCAGGATTTTTTTTCAATTCCGGCACAGTCGGCATCGCTTTTTCCCGGGCGCAATTATGATACCCGCAGTGAGCTGGTTCGGAGGCTTTTTTCCACGCTTTCAGATGTTTCAGACCGATCTTCCATCATATGGCGGATGGCGGAAGGAGTAAAATCTTAAAGCATTTAATTGCTCCCAGCAGCAAGCAGCGGGGAATCCGCTCGCTTTTCCGGTCACTGGAATCCTCGAATCCTTGCCCCCTTGAGCCCATAGGATCACCAACTCTTTTGGAGGTGATCCTATTTTAAAACATCATTTAACACTTTACCCAGTGCATAGGTATCAAAGGGCTTGGGCATCATGCCTTTGAAACCATATTCACGAAAATTTAACATAACCTCATCATCGGAGTAACCGCTGAAGACAACGGCCTTAACTTCAGGATCTATTTCAAGCAGTATCTTTATTACTTCCTCTCCTCCCATACCCCCGGGAATGGTAAGGTCAAGGATGACGACATCATAGGGTTTCCCTGATTCCTTTGCTTTTCTGTACATCTCAATCGCTTCAGCGCCGTCTTTTGCAAACTGCGCATCATAACCGAGCATCTCCAGCATCTCCCTCATCATCTCCCTCAGAATCCTGTCATCATCCATCACAAGGAGCTTGCCGTCGCCGGTTAACAGATCAGATTCTTCTTTTCCCGGAACCTCTTTATCGGAAGCCGGCAGGTAAATAGCAAATGTGGTCCCGGCTCCCGGAATGGAGTCAACAGAGATATACCCGTTGTGTTTTTTGATGATGGAATATGCCGTGGCAAGTCCTAGCCCGCTTCCGGCCTGTTTTGTCGTAAAATAAGGATCAAATATCTTTGAAAGGTGCTTTTCGGCTATGCCCACTCCCTGGTCTTTTATCGATATGCGGATGTATCTTCCCGGTTCGACCGGTATTTCAGTTATATTTTCCGGCATCATATTCTCTGCCGTAATACGGATAGTTCCTCCCTCTGGCATCGCCTGGTTTGCATTTATTACCATATTGCTGATGACCTGGCTTATCTGCCCCGTGTCCGTCTCAACCGGCCAGAGATCTTCTGTTATCTGAAGTTCGCATCTGGATTTTGAACCCTGTAACACAAAGAAGGAAGATTCTCTGATGAGCTTTTGAATTGAAGCAATCTCTTTTATAGGCATACCGCCTTTGGCAAAGGTCAGCAACTGCCTGGTCAGACCCTGGGCCCTGATCGAGGAGGTTTCTGCCGCGCTTAACAAATAGGATATTTTATCCCCGGGCTTCACCAGCATCTTCGCCATGGAAATGTTTCCTGAAATAGAAGTCAGGATGTTGTTGAAATCATGGGCTATGCCTCCTGCAAGAATCCCCACCGATTCAAGCTTGTCAGCTTTCAGGAGCTCCTCTTCCGTTCTTTTGCGCTCGGTGATATCTTCTAACGCAGCAACCATGCCGATTACCTTGTCCGAATCATCTTTCAGAGGTGCCGCGTTGATTGAGAGGATTACGCTCCGCCCGTCTGGCCATTTAATTCCATGCCTCACATTGTATACGGCAGCTCCTGTATTCATCACTCTAAAAAAGGGTAATTTATCTTCGGGAAAAGGCCCTCCCGATTCATCAACAATATGCCATCTGGGATCATTATATGCTCTCCCGGTTATTGCATCTTTTGTCAGTCCTAGAATCTTTTCCGCCGACAGGTTGGCAAATCTGATGGATCCGTCGCTGTCGACCAGCGTGATCCCGACCGGACTTGTTTCAGTAATCAGCTCAAACAGATCGAGCTGTTTTTTAAGAGCCTCCTCCGACTGCTTGCGTTCGGTGATGTCCAACGCAGTAAAAGTAACCCCTGTACTTAAATTGTTTGGATCAATCGGGGTTGAACTCAAAAGGATGTCCACCAACTTTCCATCTTTTCGCAAGAAATGGGTTTCTATCGTACCTGTCCCGTATTTTTTTATTTGATCATATTTATATTTTCCAACCCTTTCAAATTCCTCATCACTTGGGTAGATTATTCGTGCGCTCTGACCAATTAATTCATCCTCTGAGTATCCGATCATTTCACACATTCGGTCATTAACTTTCAACAGAATTCTATTACTTACCACACCAATACCAATCGGCGCCGAACGAAAAATGCTTTGAATTCTCGCTTCTCGTTCCTTAAGCATTTCTTCTGCCAGCTTGCGCTCGGTCAGGTCAAGGCCGTAAGCATAGTTCTTTTCTCCAAGGGCAATGTAACCCCATAAGATATTCTTCTTCGAACCATCCTTGCAGGTAACTACTGCCTCCATTGGTTCAATTGTCGATTTTGTCTCGATTGCGCGCTTGACCCTTGCTGTCCACTCCTCAGAAATTTCTCTTCGGTAATTTTCATCGGGATAGGCCAACGGCCACCATTGTTCAGCAGTTAGAACATCCTCCAGAGTATAACCAAACAGTTTGATGAACATGGGGTTTATATATTCGCTTTTCTGTTCTATTCCAACCGATAAGTAAATTGCCAGAGGGATTGTATCCACCATTGCCCTGAAGTTCGCTTCGCTCTTCAGCAGGGTCTTCTCCGCCCGCTTACGCTCTTCGTCTACTTGCAGCCGTTTCATTATATCCCGTGCAGCAAGGACACCTCCCACAATATTCCCCTGTGTATCTTTCAGGGAACGCGCTCTGATCTCCATTGATACATAGTGGCCCTTTCTGTGGCGGAGTCTTGTTTCATAGCGGATTTCGCTCAAACCTTGCTCAATACCATCCATGTAGAGCTTCAGTACCCGTTCAAGATCATCCGGGTGAGTAAGACTGAATCCGGTAATATCGACCATATCTTCAGAACCATATCCAAGTGCTTCCCTGTAGGATGGCGTCACGTATTTATATGTGCCGCTCGCATCCACCAAAGCCACACAATCCACCATATTTTCTGTGATTTGGCGAAAATTTTTTTCCGACTTCACAAGAGCCTTTTCCAAACGCTTACGCTCGGAGATGTCGCGTGAGATACCTAACAAAGCAATCACCCTGGCACCATCAAACAGAGGTGCTGTTGACACCTCAACATTGAGAAGGTTCCCAGACTTACTTTGATAAGAAAGATCGTAAAGCTGAGTTTTCCCATCCATCACCGCGTTGAAATATCTCTGCGTGCGTTCACGATCTTCCTCGATGATGATATCAATATAACTCCGACCTAAAAACCATTCTGCAGGAAAGCCAGAGCGCTTCACAATCACATCATTGACAAACGTGAAGTTTCCAAAGGCATCAAGGATATAAATACCATCCTGGATGTTTTCGATCAAAGTGCGATATTTCTCCTCACTCTGCCTCAGCGCCTCCTCCGCCTCCTTGCGCTCTGTGATGTCGTTGTATAAGACTTGAAACTGTCTTTTACCATCCCATATTATTTCTCTGCGTATGACTCTGAGGCAACGGACTTCACCATCTTTCCGGATGATGTTTATGGTATATTCCGACGGGAGATCAACTCCTTGCTGTCGCTTCTCTCTTCTGATCAGGAAGTCGGCTTGGCTTTCCGGGGTATAGCGTTTCTTAATGGGGGTCGTTCTGATCTCCTCAATGCTGTCGTAGCCATAACTATCTAAAATAGCCCGGTTGGCATAAATTGTCTCCCCTTCTTCTGTCACGATGCGCACTCCCACAGGTGAATCATCGAAAGAATTCCGGAAATTTTCTTCACTCCGGTGCAGCGTGAGTTCCGCCTTCTTGCGCTCTGATTCAGAGTGTTCCAGTTCATGGATTTTCTGCTTTAAAAGGAAATTCTCTTTGAGAAGTTCTTGTTTTGTTTTGGATTGATCTTTCATTTGATGTCCCTATGAAATGACAAATATTGCTGGCTGGATAGAAAGATGGATTGAATTTATATGAGTCTAAATTATTTGTTTAAAAACTATCTGATATTCATTATGATGTCAGATAGAATACATTCCATCTGATGTTTTTACCTTCTGAAATCAGCATGTTCCTGATTTATATAGCTTGATGGCAACAGGAATAAGTGCTCGCCGGGCATCACTTTACACGTCTTTTTAAACAGGGCCGCTTTTTCGTCTTTGTTATACCCCCGGATTCCCGTCACATATTGCTAAAAAAGATACGGTCTGTCCGTGCCGTTTTTATCATGCCAGTGGTTGTCTCTCCATCCACTGTTTGATACGGTTCGCATCGGCGAAGCGGGTCAGCTTGCCTTGAGCATCAAGCAGCACAATCAGAAGGGAGCGCTGGGCTACAGAGGCTTGCATTACAAGGCACCGGCCTGCTTTATTAGTGAAGCCTGTTTTGGAGAGACCGATCTGCCAGCGCGGATTCTGAATCAATCGATTGGTATTATGGAATTCAAGTGTGCGGCGACCTGAATGAATCGTAGCCTCTTCCCGGGTGGTGAATTCTCTGACAAGACTATACTGATAAGCTGCGTCCACCATCAGAGCCAGGTCATTAGCGGAAGAGGTGTTGCCGCTTGAGAGCCCGGAGGTATCCTCGAAACTTGTGTTGGAAAGTCCCAAAGACTTGGCCTTGGTGTTCATTGCAATAACAAAGGCTTCGGAACCGCCCGGGTAAGTCCGCCCAAGAGCATGGGCAGCGCGGTTTTCGGAAGCCATCAAAGCAAGTAGCAGGGCATTTTCGCGTGAGAGTTGTGTACCCACCCGCAGACGGGAAGGTTTTTTGTAAACCACGTCTGCGGGTTCAATGGTAATTGATTCCTCGAGGTCGATTTGGGCATCCAGCACTACCATTGCGGTCATGAGTTTGGTGATGGATGCGATGGGTAATACCGCCTCAGTTTGTTTCTGAAAGAGCAACTCACCTGTCTGCTGGTCCACCACCAATGCGGAAGCGGAGCGTAGAAATAGATCCCGTGGAGCCTGCACGACTTTAACTGACGAATGCCTCTTCTTATGGGTACCCATGGCTTTCGACGATTTTGAGAATCCTATGGCTCCCTGAACATCGAGCAACCCCACACTCAAAAGAATACACAGGACCGCTATACCATTTCTTCTTGCCATGCTCCCTCCGTAATTTGAAAATGCCGAAGCCGCTGTTTCGGTTCAACCATTATGGGTCGCAATCTCGCATAGTTTTTAACATCTGTCAATTAATACTTCCGCAAACAATCCGGCTCATCAGTTTAATATGAATCACGCCGGTTTGGTGTTCAGTTCGACAGTTATGCCGTCTGCCTCAGAGCCCGGCTCGAGTACCATCAGCCGTACACGGCCGGTGGCAACCAGCCTGTCCCGGTCATCCGTTACCTGCGCTTCCCATACGTGTGAGCGCCTTCCTGTTAAGACGGGTCTGGCGGTGCAGCGCAGGGTGCCCGAGCGCACGGCCCGCAGGAAAGAGGTTGTGTTTTCAAGCCCGACAGCGCTTTTCCCTTCGGAAAACACATTTAACGCCGCACCGGTGCTGCATAATGTCTCGATCATGCCGGCGTACACGCCTCCATGTACTATCCCGTAAGGTTGAAGGTGTCGCTCGTTGATTTTAATTTCAGCTACGAACTCGTTCAGGGAAGCCTTGACAAAATGAAGGCCCATAGACTTGTTGAAGCCGCCAAGAAGTTCATTTATCATCTCAACCGCATTTTCAGGGAATTCGTCCATTCTTTATTGTTCCTTATGTGATCTTACCGGCATGGTCATTTGTAATTGCTCAGAAGTCAGAATCCAGAATAGTAGCATTGTAGTCTTCCGCAACTTACCAGCTTCTTCAAGCTGAAGTTTGTCAATGTAGCACCTTAACCAAAGCAGGATTCTTTTTTATTCTGGCTCCTGGCTCCTGAATAGTTACTGTATTTAAATCTATCTGTGTTCATCTGTTTAATCTGTTGCTGAATAGTTACCGTCATTTTGAAATAAATCCATTATTTGACCCGGAATTGCCGGGGTTTCGATGGTTTCCGGATCTTTTCCATCCGGCAGCCGCAATGTGAGGGAACGCGCATGGAGCGCAAGACGGTCAAATGCAAAATTCCGTTTAAGGTAGTTTGCCGCCCTGGTCGAGCCATATCTCGCGTCACCGATTACAGAATGACCGGACAGTTTCGCATGTCGCCGAATCTGATGCGTCCGGCCTGAGAGAAGCTCGATTTCCACCATCGTATAATGAGCACTATGGTCAAGAACCCGGTAACGGGTTTCGCTATGCTGCCGGCGCCCCGAGCCTTCAGGATTAATACGTCCACCGGCAGTATTAGCAAGAGGCCACCGCCATCTCTCCCATAAATCATTTCCTTCCGGGTTTTTGAGAAAGCCATGCAAAATAGCGACATACCTCTTTATTACCTGGCGGGATTGAAACTGGTTTGAAAAAAATCGAAACATCTCCCGGGAGGAGGCCAGAACAATTACGCCGCTTGCCTCCTTGTCGAGACGGTGAACAGGATTGACGCCAAAATCCGGG
>Ga0268280_1001474_pt1 | contig 15751 bp, 15 predicted proteins | sample saktaG_9_FD_190139 | JGI IMG/M metagenome (GOLD analysis project Ga0268280, IMG submission 190139) | Saline water microbial communities from Sakinaw Lake, British Columbia, Canada - sak_2011_5_24_40m | ecosystem: Environmental > Aquatic > Non-marine Saline and Alkaline > Saline ... | reverse complement strand
GCCGTCGTCGGGGCTTCCGGCAGCGGCAAATCCACTCTGATGCACATGCTGGGGCTTCTCGAACAGCCCACCTCAGGGGAGTACTACATCGAGGGAGAGAAGATCAGCTACGACAACGATCATGAGCTCTCCAGCCTGAGAAACCGGAAGATCGGATTCGTTTTCCAGCAGTATTACCTGCTCCCGCGGCTAACCGCCCTCGATAACGTGGGCATTCCCCTCGTCTACCGCGGGATGAAGGACTCCGAGATCAAGGAGCGCTCCATGGCTCTCCTCAAAAAGCTGGAAGTGGCAGACAGGGCCGGACACAAGCCCGACGAAATGTCCGGAGGCCAGCAGCAGCGCGTGGCCATCGCCCGCGCCCTGGTGGGAAACCCTAACCTCGTCCTTGCCGACGAGCCGACGGGAGCTCTCGATACGCACACGGGTCAGGAAATCATGAACGTCTTCCGGAAGCTGAACGAGGAGGAAGGAATCACCATCATTGTGATCACCCACGACCCGAAGATCGCCGCGCAGTGCAGACGCAGGGAAGAGCTGTCCGACGGGCTGCTCGTGAAATGATGGAATACCCATGATACTGAAGGCAAACATAACGGAGGCCTTCCGAAGCCTTGCCGGCACGAAGCAGCGGACGATCCTTGCCCTGATCGGAATCATCATTGGAATCGGCTCCGTCATCGGCATGGTCTCCATAGGCGCCATCGTCAAGAACGAAGCACTCAGGCAATTCCAGGACATGGGTGTCGATATCGCCATGGTACGCAAGACAGGTTCCGACAAGTCCACGGAAATGACCCTCAAGGACATCTTAGACTTGAAGAAACATGTCCCCGCAGTGCTGGAGGTCGCTCCTTTTCTCACCACGGAAGGCGATTACGGTTCCGGCAGCAAAAAACTGGACCTGGTGCAGTTGGGCGTCACGGAAGCCTTTTTCGACCTCAACAAAATCAGGGCAATCGAAGGCCGGCTCATCACGGACCTCGACGAGTACCGGTATTTCTGCGTCATCGGCAGGGAAACAAGCAATTACCTGAAAAGTCAAGGTGCCACCAAGATCATCGGCAGTCAGATCCCTCTCGGCAACAGGATTTTCACGATTGTGGGAATCCTCGATACCGTACCGGAAGGCGGCATGAGGCCCTATGGAATCAACAGTTCGGCCATTATGCACGTCACGACGGCCAGCAGATCGTTTCAGGACCCGGTACTGACCAATTTCATGGCCCGCCTTGACGGGAAAACATCAACCGCCGAGAGCAAGGCGGAAATAGGGAAATACTTCGAAAAAACGGAAAGGGGTCTTCAGATTTCCATCAATACGGCCGAAGAGCTGATCGCGGGCATGAAAAAACAGATGCAGCTTTTTTCACTCCTTCTGGGCGCCATTGGAAGCATCGCCCTGATCGTCGGCGGCATCGGCGTGATGAACGTGATGCTCATTTCCGTGACCGAGCGCCGCAGGGAGATCGGTCTTCGCCGGGCCCTCGGGGCACAGCAAAAGGATATCCAGACGCAGTTCATCATTGAATCCGTGACGCTCTGCCTGTTCGGCGGCATTCTCGGCATCCTTTTGGGCATCATCGTATCGTTTATTTTCGCATTGATCTCCAAATGGGAATTTCTCATATCCTACGGGTCTATCGCCCTCGGCTTCGGCGTATCTGCCGCCGTGGGAATTTTCTTCGGCTATTATCCGGCCCGAACCGCCTCAAGGCTCGATCCCATCAGGGCGCTGCGGTCTTAAAGCCTCAGATGCTCATAATCACATTGGACGCCCACAGACGCGCAAGAAGACTCTATGCCCTCTAATGAAAATTCCAAGGATGCCCTGATCATTTTCAGCGTCGCACTGGCAACCTTCATGGCAAGGCTGGACAGCTACATCGTCAATGTATCTCTGCCGACGATGGCAAGGTATTTCGACGCCGGCTTGAGCGACATTTCCAGGGTTGTCTTTATCTACGTCCTGGCAACATCGAGCACACTCCTGTTGTTCGGCAAATTGGCGGACAGGAAGGGTCTGAAAAGATTTTTCCTCTGGGGTTATCTTCTTTTCACCGGCGGTTCTCTTCTGTGCGGTGTTTCCACCGGCATCCACATGCTAACCGTCTCCCGTTTCGTCCAGGGGATAGGGAGTGCCATGCTGGCCGCGACTTCCCTGGCGATCATATCGCGGCATATTCCCCGGGAAAAAACCGGGAGGGCCTTCGGGATATTCACCTCGGCGAGCGCCCTGGGGATAACCCTGGGAGCGCCGCTGGGCGGATTCATTACGGAATACGCCTCCTGGCACTGGATTTTTCTCATCAACATACCCATAGGGATAACGGCAATTCTTGTCGCCGGAAAAGTCATCCCCGGACAGGTCATGCAGGAACGGGACATCAACATCACCCGGTTTGACTTCCCGGGGGCCCTCCTTAGCCTGGCGGCAATCTCCCTGTTGCTGTTTACCATGAACAACGGCCAGGAATACGGCTGGACTTCCGCGATCATCTTCTCCGGATTCATTCTCTCAGCCCTTTGCGGCGTCGCTTTTGTCGCGTGGGAAAAAAGATTCGCTTCACCCCTCATCGACCTCGGGCTGATCGGGAATCCGCGGCTCTACTTTCCCTTAATCGCGAATTTCATCATCTACATGACCATGGCTGCGCATAATTTTTTGATTCCCTTCTATCTCGATCTGCTGAAGCATATGACTCCGGCACGCATCGGGCTTTTTCTGATGATCTACTCGGCCGTGTTCGTGGTCGTTCCATTCTTTTCCGGGAAATATTCCGAAAAAACGAATCCCGTTCTCATCAGCACCTTGGCCATGGCCATCACGGCGTTTTCGTTTTTCTTTTTCTCGTTCACCCTTCATCTCGGGGGCCTTCTCTTTGTCGTTGCTTTTTTTGTCATCAGGGCGATCGGCAACGGCATGTTCGTCCCGCCGAACAATATCCTGATCATGAAGGCATCTTCCCAAAAGGACGAAGGAACCATCTCGGGTGTTCTGAATACAGTGTCTTATCTGGGAGCAACCATCGGCGTTGTCCTGTTTGAAACCCTCTTTTCGCAGATCATTCATCCGTCCGGAAGCGATCACACACTGACCAGTCCGGGCTTCTCCGCCGATAACCTTTATACCGGCTTCCGTTACGTCTTCCTTATGCTCGGTTTCATCAGCATCGTCGGAGCGATCGTTTCGTATCTTACCGGAGCGGAGGAAAAGAGAAAGCTAAAGGAGATTTCCCAATGAGCACAGAAAAAAAACCGTCTCACCTTATTGTCAAAGCAACCGTCGCGTCACACAGAAAATACCTGCCGGCGATTTGCAGTCTTGTCCGCGACTATGCCGTGCGGGCAGGATTAACCGAGGAAGAGGCCGGGCATTTCGAGATCGTCACGGAAGAGGCATGCCTGAACGTCATTCAACATGCCTTCGAAAACAAGCCTGACGAATATTTCGATGTCATCGTCGAGACCCGTCCCGCACGGTTTGTGGTCGCTGTGGAAGACAGGGGATTGCCGATGGACTGGAAAGAAATAGAGGGGGATGAGCGGGTCGGGTTCGGCATGCGGCTCATCAAGGCCTTCACCGATGAGGTGCGCTTCATCAATCTGGGTCTTCAGGGAAAGAGGATAGAGTTCATCAAGGATTTTTCGCAGGAGAAAAGCCTGAAGGCGGAAGGCGAAGAACGCGATGATGCCGGAGAGTCCGCCGACATTGTCCGTGAGGATGTCCCGATCGTGATCAGATTGATGCGCCCCGATGAAGGGGCCGCCGTCGCCCGGTGCCTTTACCGCGTCTATGGCTACTCGTACATGGAGTACGCGTATTTCCCGGAAAAGATCAGGGATCTGATTGAAAGCGGCCTCCAGGTCTCCATGGTGGCGCTGAATCCGGAAAATGAAGTCGTTGCCCATCAGGGTTACAAAAAAAGCCATCCCGGCAGTCCCGTGGCCGAGATGGGAGCCGGGATCGTCGATCCCAGGTACAGAGGCCGGGGACTCTTCGAAAGAATAAAGAAGACGAGTATCGATTACGGGCGCGATCAGGGGCTTTACGGACTGTTCATCGAATCCGTGGCGGTCCATCCCTACTCCCAGAAGGCCAACCGGGCGCTGGGCGCCAGGGAAACGGGGATCCTGTTCGGTTATCTCCCGAAAAGGCTGTCCTTCAAAAAGATCGATGAGGCGACGGAGCAGCGCCAGGCCGTTGTCCTCATGTACAACAGGCTCAACAGGGAACCTGACCGCACGGTCTATCCCCCCTATCAGCATCGGACCGTCATGAGCAAAATCTACGAGAACGGCGGCTTCACCCGCAACTTCGGCGATGCCGCGGAAACCCGGGACGGGATGGAACCGCTTTCACATGTGGAGATCAACGCGAGTCACGACCTGGGAATGGCCTTCTTCAAATTGATAAAATATGGAGCGGATTTTCAGGATTGCATCCGCTACCATTTGCGTGACATGTGCCTGCAGAAAATCGACTGCATCTTTCTGGATCTGCCGCTCTCAAACCCCGTCACGGCAAAATCCTGCGCGGCGGTGGAAATGCTGGGTTTCTTTTTTGCCGGGATGATTCCCGAGCTCGATAACGGGGATTTTCTGCGCCTCCAGTATCTCAACAACGTGAAGATCGATCCGTCAAAAACGGTGGTTGTGTCTGATGTCGGGAAATACCTTTTCGACTACATCTGGAAAGAGTGCGAAAGGGCTTCCCGAAAGTAACAATGTGATACTGCATGACCCATTGTTTCGCTTATTCCACCTGGTTTTCTTCCGTATTAATTAATAGTTTTTCAAGCATGGTTTTTTCGTTCTGTAAATGTCATCAAGTGATTCAGGATGCTGGTCTTCCCAAAGCAGCCGGGTCACACCTGCCACGCATGTGACTTCAGATTAAACTCAAGCCGTAATTATTCCGTAAGTGCGACCGGATCAACTCCTGCGGTCGCTTTGCCGGGTATAAGAACAGGGACATCCATGTTTCGTGTATGCAATCTGCGTCTTATGACCGCTTTTTTCATTGTGTTGACTGCCATGCTGATGATCCCGGGGGCGGTGCACGCCCAGGTCGGCGAAATCTCAACGATAAGCCTCACCGTGACCGCCAGGGTCAAAGGATACTGCAGCATTTCCCAAGCCGCTTTGCCCACTCTGCAGTTCGGAAACCAGGACGGCATCTCAGGACCGGAGACGATCACCCGTGAGACAACCATCGCCTTTGCCTGCACCGCGGATATCCCTTTTGCGATAACCATCGGAGACGGGAACCATTACGGCAGCGGCAGGAGGATGAAGCATAAATCAGAGAATGAATACATTCCTTACGATCTCGCCGTGTCGCCGTCATCCGGTACGGGAAGGGGAACGTCGACGGAAATCACGAGCACCCTCACCGGGACCATACAGAAATCAACGCTCAAGACTATTCCCGTTGGAGACTACGATGACGCCGTTATTGTCACCATCGAAGCAAAATAACAATCCCCGGACGGAGCATGAAGGCCGGTGGATCTGTCTTTTCGTCACCCTATTTGAAAGGAGGACCACCATGTTACGGAAAAAGAAAGGTTTTATTTTATATGTGCTCGGTTTCCTGAGCATTATCGCCGTCGCAACCGCCGGCGTGTCTTACGGTGGCAACACCGTTACGGTCCCGGTAAAAGTGAATCTCGTGGGGTCATGCGACATACAGAACACTCCCGAAATCAATTTCGGCGACGTCAATCCCCTCGATGCAGCAACGGACCTCACAAGCACCAGCGCGCTGAACTTCACCTGCAGCTCCGGCACGACGTACAAGATCGAGCTGGACAAAGGCAAATACTACAAGGACACCGATAAAAGAATGAAGCACGAATCCAAGGACAATTACATTGTTTACGGCCTGAGCACCCCCTGCTCGACCGGTACGGGCACGGGTTCCCAGGTGTCATGCAATATCACGGGAACGATTTCCAAAAGCGTATCCCTAAAAGACAACCCCGTGGGAAAGTACAACGACGATGTCATCGTTACCATCACAGCGACCAACTGATGCGACGCAGCCCCGGATCCTGCGCGGGAGCGTCCTTTTCATATTTCTGTTTGCCGCAATCGTCGGCTGCTTCTTTCAGGCACGCCCCGCCGTTGCATACTCCGGGAAATGGGCCATCTCTCCAGTCACGATCGATCTCGACCGCAAGGTTCGTTCCGCCGTTGTAACCATTTACAACCAGGGACAGGGGGCCGGCGAGTTCGAGGTGAAGGTTACGGAGTGGAGCCAGAACGACAGGGGAGAGGATGTCCAGTCACCCACAAAGGACATCATTTATTTCCCGAGATTTCTGAAGATCGCCAAAAATGAATCCAGGATCATCCGGCTGGCTGCCCGGACGCCCGCGGTGCGTAACGAAAAAACCTACCGGCTCATTGTGGCCGAACGCCCCGACAGGAGCACGCCAAAAGGCACCGGTGTGAGTTTTCAGTTTCAGTTCTCGATCCCCCTCTTCGTCCTCCCTCCGAACAAGGTCGTAAAGGGAAAGATTCTCAACAGCGGCGTGTCCGTCGGAAAGGTGCGCACGACCGTCACAAACGAAGGCAATACGAGATTTCGCGTTGATTCCGTCGCTGTTCAGGGGAAGAACTTGAAAGACGAGATCCTCTTCGAGAAAACCATTACGGGCTGGTATATCCTGGCTGGCGCGTCAAAAGTTTATTCCGTACCTGTCCCTGCGGACAAATGCGCAGGGTTGGCAACGTTGGATATTACAATCAAGGCACGCGATCTGATCCTCAAGGATACCGTCGCTGTGGACAGGGCCGCATGCGGCAAGGGCAAACAGTAATTCATAATCGCCCGCCGCGCGGGTTGAACGTTTTTATAGCGGCCTTTCTTTTCATCCTCCTGGTTTCGGGCGGTTACGGCCTCGCACAGGACGGACTTGAATGGGTTCCGATCAGGCTCGTCCTCAATCACATCGAAAAGGGAGACTGCGACGCGCTGATGACCAAAGACGGTGATTTTTTCCTTCTCGAAGAAGATATGAAAAAGTTCGGCATAAACGCATTTTCATCTCGAAGCATGGTATTCAACAAACGTGTTTTCAGATCGCTGCGTTCCATAACCGGCGTCATCTGCCGCTTCGATGAAAAGACCGTCACTCTCGATGTCACGGTGCCGCCGTCTTTCCTTCCGAATCAGGTCATCGATTTCGTCTCGCGTCCCATGTCAGACGTGCACGTGCCCCGCGACAACCGCAGCGCCTTCCTGAATTACGGCTTCACCTACGATACCGAAGACTTTCAGCGCAATGCCGCTTTCAACTTCTCAAACCAACTCGGAATCAACGTAAAAGACTACACCTTCCTCACCGAATCATCGTATTCCAAAAACGGCCATTCAGACCGTTTCGTAAGACTCTTGTCCAGTCTCAGCCGCGATTCAAGGAGCGACATGACAAGAACCACATTCGGCGACTTCTTCGCCTCATCAGGCAGCCTTGGCGGCTACATGAACATGGGCGGAATCAGTTACTCCCGGGTTTTTCGCATCAATCCCTATTTCGTCCGGGATCCCGCTTTCAACTTTTCGGGACTTGTTCCTTTCGCCACGCAGGCCGACCTCTACGTGGACGGCATGCTCGTCAGGAGTCAGAAGCTTCAGCCCGGCCGCTTCGAGCTGCGCAACTTATCCTATTACGGCGGCTACCGGAACGTGGAAATCGTCCTCAAGGACGCCTTCGGAAGAGAGGAACGAATACTGGTCCCCTTTTACTTCTCAAACATCATGCTCAAAGAGGGGCTCCATGGGTTCAGTTACAACCTCGGTTTCATCCGGAAAGATTATGGTCTGGAGAACAATCATTACAGCATCCCCGCATTCAGCGCATACCACCGTTACGGGATGAACGACCGCTGGACCGTCGGATTCCGGGGTGAAGGCACCGGCAACCTGTTGAACGCAGGCCCGGAGACCTCCATAACACTCGGCAGTGCCGGCATCGTAACGCTTGGGGGCGCGTACAGTCTCGCGAGAGACGCCGCGGACGGCGCGGCCGGGCTTCTCACGTACGGCTACCAGCGGGGATGGTTCAGCGCGCGCGTCCTCCTGCAGGGCTTCAGCCATGATTACCGCACGGCTTCCGACAACGGGAATACCCTGTCCCCCTTTTCCATGCCGCGTTTTCAGGCCAGCGGCGGCATCGGCATCTCCATGGGCAGGATCGGCTCGCTGTCTTTCGACTATACCCGCACGGAAAGATGGGACTCCCTTGCAGACTCAACGGAGGAGACCGTCACGTACGCGACCAACCTCGGAAAATCGTCCACCCTGCAGATCACATTGAGACATGAAAACGGGGCAAACAACGATATACAGTTCTTCGTCAGCCTCAATTTCTATCCCTGGCGGGATCACCAGGTTTACGCAAAGGAATCCAGGAACGGGAACTCGGAAACGCAGGGCGTGCAGATTGACAAGACCGTACCCCAGGGAGAAGGATACGGGTACAGGGTCTCCATGGACAGAAGCAAAACGGACGCGTCGGACGCCGCATACACTCTCAATCCCTATGTCCAGTACAACGGGCGATACGGCATCTACTCCGCCGATTATCGCGCTACACAGTCCGGGTCGGATCGCTCCGGAACCGGGCAACTGACCGCAGCCGGGGCTCTGGCCTATATTGACGGTTCCATCGGCGCCACCCGACCCATCTACGACAGCTTCGCTCTGGTCAAGCTCGAAGGGCTCAAAGACGTTGCGGTGCTCTCCGCCAACCAGCCCATGGGGAAAACCGACACAAGCGGCCGCCTTTTCGTACCGAATCTCAGCTCCTACTACAGCAACCAGGTCGCCGTGGACGCTGCGGACATGCCAATGAACTACAGCGTGTCGAATGTCGTCAAGTATGTATCCCCGTGGTATAGGGGCGGAGCCGTAGTCGATTTCGCGCCGGCCAGGATCCAGGCGGTAACGGGCACCCTCGCCGTGACGGCTCACGGTAAGCGCTCCCCTGTCGAATTCCAGGATCTCGCCGCCCGCGTCGACGGCGTCAAAAAATCGATTCCGACCGGCCGGGAGGGCGAGTTTTACATCGAAGACATGGCTCTCGGCCCTCATATCCTGTCTTTCCTGTACGACGGCCGCATGCGCACCTGTGCATTCGAGGTACCGGCAAGCGATGATCCCATAACCGATCTGGGAGGCGTTGTCTGTGAAGCGCATCATCATTAAAATTGCAGCAATGGCGTTTTTTTTCGTCATCCTTTGCATGCCTCCCATATTCGCCCAGGACCCGCAGCCGCTGCAGTGCACTGTAACCATGAACTTCATCAACTTCGGAACCATCGATGTATGGAAACCGTTACCAGAAGTAGTCGCAACCGGACGCATCGAGTGCAATCGGACGCCGAAATCCTATATGAGAATGTATTTCGATATGGGCGGTTACATTGAGGGAGATTGGAGGAGAATGAAACGCTACAATCCGTCATCCAACGACCATATCTACTACGGACTGTATTCAGAAGACGGAAAGTATCTCTGGGATAGCCCAATGGAAACGACGTACATAGAACTTACGCAGGAATGTTTTCGCGGCTACATATTCTGCAACTTCAAAATCACAGGCAAAGTCACCTATTTTTCTCCGCACCCGGACTTTTACGCCGGTTCTTACAGCGACTTGTGCAGGGTGCGTCTCCGCTACTGGTCGGAATATTGAATAAACATCCTTGAAAGGGTCAGACCTATGAATCCAAAATCAGCCCGTGCAAAGCTCCTTCCCTTGACGGTTTTTATGTTGCTTTTGACAACCGCTCTTCAATACGTCATTCCTGACGCCCGCGCGGCGGGTTCATCTCAATCGACCGTAACGATATCTCTTACAAAGGACCCGTACTGCGCGTTCACGACCACCTCCATGAACGTGCCGTTGCCGACCCCCCATCCGTTTTACCGCCAGGATATCCTGGAAAGCGCTTCGCTTGAATTTACCTGCACGGAGACGGGAACATTGCTCGACTGGCAGATAGGCCCCGGCCAGTGGAGTCAAGGCAGCCTGCACAGAATGCGCCTGCAGGACAGGGAATCCTATCTCCCCTACTCCGTCGTCTTCAACCCGCTTCCGCCCCCACGGGCCGGCGCGAATCCCGCCGAAACGGCCAGGGTCCGGTTCACCGTGATGGTCGACCGTGCGGACATCGCGGCGGCGCCAGCCGGTATCTACGCCGACAGCGTCACATTCACGCTGTCCTATTGAGGAAATCCATGCATCCCCACTTCAAGGCATCCACAGATCGCTCCGGCCGCGGAAACCGCGCGGCCCCAAAACGCCAACACCTTTGCAAAGCATTTCTCCTTTTCTGTTTCATTTCAGCCGTCATATCGATACCGCCCCGACCGGCACTCGCCGAAAACCAGATCGTCTGGACTGAATCGACGTTCTATACAAAAGCCTATGTCGCGCCATCGTGTATCTTGACGAGCTCAAAAACACTTTCGTTCCCCGATCTCGTCCCGTCCCTGGGTGACGTCCACGCCGTCTACAATTTGCCTTTCCGTTGCACTCTCGGATCCAGTTATCGGATCACCATGGATATGGGAAAATGGCAGGCCGGCAGCAGCAGAAGAATGAAACACGAATCCAAAGATAGCTATATACCTTACAATCTCAGCACTGATGGGGATTCCGGCGCGGGCACGGGCTACGTCGACTCGTGGCTCAACCTGCTGGGCGACGTCTACTCTAAGGATTTCGCCGGCGCGGCATTGGGGAACTACAGCGACACCGTCATCATCACGATCACGCCCTCCGTGGCGTATTGACCATCCCGGAATCGGAAGTCCCACAAGAAATTTTCTGGTCATTTCCCCGACAGATCTGCACGAAGTTCGTTCCGGATAAGCGGAGCCACTGCTGTCCGATTAATCATCTCCTTGGGTAACATTTAATGTGAGGCAATTCGTTGCAATAACGCATCCCCGCTTCAACGCTCTTGAGCCCCTGCTCACCGTCGATTAATGAACCCCTAGTTCATCCAACGTTAACTTTTCAGCATATCTCTGCGCTCGAAGAATTTCCCCGATCTCTGTTTTTTCTTCTAATCTTTTTATGCCTTTTCAACGATTGTCCCTCTCATGAATACATCGAAAAGCGTGGATTCCCTGAATCAGTCGATCGACTTGATATCTTGACTTTTCATTGATTTCTTAATATTCGTTTATCAACTTCAATAATCATGGGTCGGTTCACTGTGAGAAAAATCATAGCCGGAATATTATTCTTCTCCACAATAATCCTTCCTTTCGTGGATATTTGCGCGCCTTCCCACGCCGCGGAACTGACGCTCAGGAACACGCCGGCCAAGGTCTTCTTCAGCCCGAAAGGAGGCTGCACGGAAGCTATCATTGCGGAGATCGATCAGGCAAAGACGGAAATCCTCATTCAGGCCTATTCATTTACCTCCGCTCCCATAGCACAGGCCTTGTTGAATGCGCATAAACGGGGCGTAAGAGTTGAGGCCGTGCTGGACAAAAGTCAGAGGAGGGAAAGATACACGTCGGCAACGTTTTTATCAAACGCCGGAATACCGACGTACATAGATGACAAGCACGCCATCGCGCATAACAAGGTCATGATCATCGACGGCGGGATTGTCATCACCGGCTCGTTCAATTTCACAAAAGCCGCTGAGGAAAAAAACGCGGAGAATCTTCTGATTATCAGATCAGGAGAATTGGCGGAGCTGTATCGGAAAAACTGGACCCTGCATAGAAATCATTCCGTGGACTACCGGAATAGATAATCTCTCACTCGATCGTCCAGGTCGTGACCCCCTGGGAATCCTTCAGGACAACGCCCTTTGCGGCAAGGCTGTTCCGGATCTCATCGGCCCTCTTCCAGTCTTTGGAATCCCGGGCAGCCTTCCTCTCGCCGATGAGTCGCTCGATCTCCCCCGTATCCAGCCCACGCTTTTCCGCCTCGCGATTCCTGTCTTTGAGGAAGTAGGCGTCAGGTTCATCGAGGAAAAGTCCCAGAACATGGCCTATCTCCTTCATGGCGGCCTTCGCTGCATGAACGACGAAAAGCGCGTGATCCGTGGCGGAGAAACTCTTTTCACCCATGTAACCGTTCATCAACCGGGCGGTCTCAAAGAGATAACCCACAGCCCTGGCCGTGTTGAAGTCATCGTCCATGGCCTCCGTGAAGCGCCCCGTGAGGCCCCTGACATTTTCATAAACATCCTTGTCTTTCCCGGTCAGGCTCTCCGCCGCCGCCGAATGGCCCCGTGTCCCGGCCAGTGCATCTTCCATCTTTTTAAGCGTCTCATAAAACCGGCCCATTCCGATCCTGGCTTCGGCAAGAGAGTCTTCTGAAAAATCGAGGGGGCTCTTGTAATGACTCTGCAAAACGAAAAGCCTCAGGACCTCGGGATGGTAATGCTTCAGAATATCACGGATGGCAAAGACGTTTCCCAGGGACTTGGACATCTTCTCGCTGTTGACCTTGATGAACCCGTTATGGATCCAGTAGTGCGCCAGAACCTTTCCCGTGGCGCCCTCCGACTGGGCAATCTCATTCTCGTGGTGGGGAAAGATGAGATCCTCTCCGCCGCCGTGAATGTCGAAGGTATCCCCGAGATACCGCTGACTCATGACAGAGCACTCGATATGCCAGCCCGGCCTTCCTCTACCCCAGGGACTTTCCCACCAGGGCTCTCCTTCCTTGCTGGCCTTCCACAGCGCGAAGTCCATGGGATTCCTTTTTTTCTCGTCTATATCGACCCGGGCGCCCGCCATCATATCGTCAAGGGCCCTTCCGGAAAGCTTGCCGTAACCCGGAAATTTTTCAACGGCGTAATAGACGTCGCCGTCCATGACGTAGGCAAGGCCCCTCTCCATCAGCTGCGTGATGAGGCCGATCATTCCCTCGATGTTTTCCGTCGCCTTTGGCGTGATGGCGGGTCTGGCCACGTTGAGGGCCGCCATGTCCCGGTCATGCTCTTCGATATATCTTTCAGATATATCCCGAATCCCAACCTTTTCCGCGTTTGCCTTGTTGATGATCTTGTCGTCCACGTCCGTGTAATTTTTCACGTAGGTGACATCGAATCCCCGGTATTTCATGTAACGGGTGATCACATCGAAAACGATGGCGGAACGCGCGTGACCCACATGGCAGATGTCATAGACGGTGATGCCGCAGACATAGATGCCCACTTTCCCCTCGTGGATGGGTTTGAACTCTTCCTTTTTTTTCGTCAGGGTGTTATAGAATCTCAAAGCCATAGGACCACCTCATGAAGCTGCAGGCCGTCAGCATAAGATGAGGGGGATGCTGCAAGCGTCCCCCTCGTTAAAGGTCATTATGGGAACAGAGGGACCAGATCCAGCCCCGCGTCCTCCTTGAAACCGCACATGAGGTTCATGTTCTGCACGGCCTGGCCCGCGGCCCCTTTCACCAGATTGTCGATCGCCGAAAAGATCACAACCCTTCTCAATCGGGTATCCGCGGTGATGCCGATATCGCAGAAGTTTGAACCTCTCACGGACAGGACATTGGGATAGGTTCCTTCGGGGCAGATCCGGACGAATTTTTCCCCGTCGTAGAATTCCCTGTAAAGCTCCAGAATATCCGCCGCTGCCCGGTCCTCGCGAAGCGTGGCATAAATGCTGCTCAGGATCCCTCTGTCAATAGGCAGCAGGTGCGGGGTAAAGGACAGGTGGACGGGATACCCGGCCACGAGGCTGAGTTCCTGCTCCATCTCCGGGTTGTGGCGGTGCTTGAATACATTGTATGCCTTGAATCCCTCGTTGACCTCGCAGAAGAGGGAACCGATCTTCGCTTCCCGTCCCGCTCCGCTGGCACCGGACTTGGCATCCACGATGATGGTGGACGGGTCGATCCAGCCTTCCTTCAAAAGCGGTGCGAGACCCAGGATGGCGCTCGTGGGATAACAGCCCGGATTGGCCACGAGCTGTGCCGCTTTGATGGCATCCCGGTGCAGTTCCGGGAGGCCGTAAACGGCATCCTTGAGAAATTCCGGGGCTTCATGCTTCTCGTACCAGCGCTCGTAAAGGTTCTGATCATGAAGGCGAAAATCAGCGCTGAGATCGACAACCTTCTCTTCCGCTTCCAGGAAGACAGGGACAACCTCCATGGCTGAGCCATGGGGCATGGCGAGAAAAACAAAGTCCGACAGATCGGCCACGTCCTCGGGAGACGCATCGATAAAACGCAGGTCTGTCAATCCCTCGAACACGGGATAGACATGAGAAACAGGCATGCCCTTGAACTGCCTCGACGTCAGGGCCGACACCTCGACGTCGGGGTGCCTGAGCAGCAATCGAAGGAGTTCCTGCCCTGTATATCCACTCGCTCCGTATATCCCGATTTTGAGCATGTCTTCACTCCGCACACAAAAAAGGAGGCTGAAGGCCCCCTTTTCGATTTCCTGCTGATTATCGCTTTGAAAACTGGAACCGTTTCCGGGCCCCGGGCTGACCGTATTTTTTTCTTTCCTTGATCCGGGAATCTCTCGTGAGGAACCCGGCCTTTTTGAGAACCGATCTCAATTCCAGATCGAATTCGACGAGCGCCCGCGCGATGCCGTGCTTTATGGCTCCGGCCTGCCCTGCTATTCCGCCGCCCTGGACATTGACATGAACATCGAAGGATTCCTTCTTTCCCGTGAGTTCCAGGGGTCTCGATATCAGGTTCTTGAGGGTTTCCCGGGTAAAATACTCATCATGACGCCTCTTGTTGATCGTCATGGCGCCGCTGCCTTCCTTCAGCCATACCCTGGCGATGGCGGACTTTCTCTTGCCTGTCGCATAATAACTTTTTGCTGCCATTTCCTTCTCCAGAAACTCTATTGGATATTAAGATCGTTGCGGGATGATTCCCTGTCTGAATCTTTCTTATTTGATGTCAAGGGACCGGGGTGTCTGCGCTTCATGGGGGTGATCGGTCCCGGCATATATCTTCAGCTTCTTCAGCATCATCCTTCCAAGGGAATTTTTCGGAAGCATCCCCTTCACCGCGATCCTCAGAACATCCCCTGGCTTTTTCTTGAGCAGTTTCCCCGCCGTGATGGATTTAATGCCTCCCGGATACCCGGAATGATGGTAATAAACCTTGTCATCAAGCTTCTTTCCCGTGAGCGCGATCTTCTCCGCGTTGATGACCACCACAAAATCGCCTGTATCCGTATGGGGCGTGAATTCCGGCTTATGCTTCCCTCTCAGGCGCCTGGCAATCTCCACGGCGACTCTTCCCAGAACCTTATCCCGGGCATCAATGAGGTACCAGTCCCGGCTCACACCCTCTTTTTTAGCAATGAACGTCTTCATGAAACCACCGTACCTTCAAAAAATTTAAAAGAGGAAGATACGTAATATATCGGTATCTGTCAAGGGAAAAATGACAGGAAATAATCTATTCATTACGGGCGCATGGACTCCGGTTTAGCCCCTACTCCCCCCACTTTTCCCAGACCGTAAAGAGAGAAGACCGCCATGTACCGCCGGTCATTATCCAGGTCTGAATAGGATAACTCCACGCTCCAGCATTGCTTGTGATAATCCATGACGAAGGTTTTTTCCAGGTCCTTGTGATCAAATTCGTTCCTCCGCTGAATGTACTTGAAATCAATAGCACGGCTCACCTTGGCCTTCAGGTTGAGATTGATCTCCTGAAGAGAATCCTGGGTATAGCGGTACCCGAGAGTGGCCGAATCGCCGCGCCGGTCAGTGACGGTGAGATCA
>Ga0268280_1001473_pt1 | contig 15777 bp, 28 predicted proteins | sample saktaG_9_FD_190139 | JGI IMG/M metagenome (GOLD analysis project Ga0268280, IMG submission 190139) | Saline water microbial communities from Sakinaw Lake, British Columbia, Canada - sak_2011_5_24_40m | ecosystem: Environmental > Aquatic > Non-marine Saline and Alkaline > Saline ... | reverse complement strand
ATCCTGGCTGTGCACAAGCAGCCAAGGGTGTTGGAGTTCACACGTTAAAAGGAATCGTTAGCTGGGTTAAGAACGTCGCGAGACAGTTTGTATGATATCTGTTAGGTGTGTAATTGTTTGAGTGGAACGATCGCGTAGTACGAGAGGAACCGCGATTGGATGCCTCTGGTTCAGCAGTTCTCATGGGGAGGCTGCGCAGCCACGCATTATTGAATAAGTGCTGAAAGCATCTAAGCACGAAGTCAACCGCAAAACGAGACAATATAGGCCGCTAAAGAAGATAGCGTTGATAGAGTTGGTGTGTAAGATCCGAGACAACGAGGATTTCAGCATGCAACTACTAAAAGCCACACTTTGTAAATCATATCAATTTTATTTTGATTTACTATCACTTCCTAAGAAACTTTCTTTCCTTCTGTTTTATCCTTGATACCTTTCTTTATTAATTTTTATTTAATAATTATTTTAATAAAGTTATAAATAACAACCAAAAGAATAAGCAATTAATTAAATACCGGATTGGGGGTTACAATTTAATAATCTTTTATAAATAATATTGGCAGAGCCATATTGTTGGGACTATTGATTTAAGATAGTTGATTTAATTTTCTATTACCATAAAGATTATAAATTAATTATTAATGTGATAACTATGACACTTAATCCTGTATTTGTAGAAGGTCCAAGAAAAGAAGTTTATTATCTTGGAAGAATTAAAAGATATGAAGAACGAGCAGCATTAGCTTCAACTAAAAGAAGAATTCCTTCACATAATGTTACAGCTAGGTATAGAAGAATTATTCCTGTTTTTGTTACTTATGATTTTGAAAGTAAGCAAGAAAACTTGTCTGCTAAACCCTATTTCAGGGGTGGTAAAATAGTTCTTCCTAGAAGTATTATTGTGGAAGGTTTTTCATTTAATGAGTCATACCTTAATTTAGATCAAAGATATAGTGATATTGAAAAAAGAACTTTTCCGGATGGGAGAATAATAAGAGTAAAAAATAATGTTGACGCGGATGGTTTTATCCCTTTTAATTTAGATGAACTTTTGAAGTCTTGGGAGCCCGAGATTTTAGATTTAATTAAAGAACTTCCAGCTCATGTTCTGAATGTTATAGGTTTATAATTTTAGAATTTTCTTAATTCTTTAGTGACTAGAAGCTTTTTTATAATATAATTAATTTAACTAATAATGGATATTGCTCCTGAAGATAGGGAAAGAGGTACGCGAGCAGAACTTAAGTTCAAAGAGTGGTTAGATAAACATAATATTCCTTATTTTTATATTAAACAAGACTTAGAAACTTTTTCAAGTGCTTTGAAGAATAGTTTTTCTGGAAAAAGACCTGATTTTATGTTATTAATACCTAATTTTGGTTTTATTTTTGTCGACGTTAAAAATAAAAAATTAAATCAGGATTATAAAACATATCCAATTGATAGTTATGAAACGAAAAAGTATTCCAAGATTCAAAGATTATTTAATTTACATATTTGGTATGCACTTTCAAATGAAGATTATGATTATAGAACTTGGTTGTGGATTCCAGTTTCGCGAGTTTTAGAAACAGGAATTCCGAAATTTATTTCAAGTAAATCCAAAGAAGATTTTTATGCAGTTCCACCAGAAGAATTTATTCAAATTTCAGAGGATGATTCTTTAGAGAGAATTTTTAGTAAGAGCTTTAGTTAGTTTGACTATTCAGGAAGGAGGTTTATTATTTTCCTTTTGTTCTGTTAAAGCTTGTTGAAGGGTGTTGGATTAAGATTTTTATTCCATAAACTGATATTTGCTTCTGTGTCTATAAACTACTGCTCCAGAAAAGGGTTCACCTTGCTGATATAACGGAGATTGATAAGCTTGATTAAGGATTCTAGTTAATTCTCCTGCTGTTCTTTCGTTGTCTTGATTTGGATATTTTGCTTTTAGAATATACTTTATTCCTTGTGCTTGTGCTTCTTGAGCAACACTTCTTAATTCGACATCTCCTGTTAAATTTTCAAAACCTTCTGTTAAAGAGAGTTCTAAATTTTTTGGTGTTCTTACTAGTCTTCTTATATGGGGTATTTCTGCTTCAATTTCTTCTTTAGAAGCATTACAATTAAAGAAAGCATAAGCTTTTCCAGTGTAAGGTTTTTGAGGTTTATCAGAGTTTGTCATTTTTTTGTTAGTATTTTTTCTTTAATCTTTATCTTTTTTATTTTTATCTTTTATTAGTTTGAAACCCGAAGAGGAGCGCGAGAGGTAAAAAATAGTACTTCTTTTGCTCCTCCTGGGAAAAAGAGGTGTTATTATATTAAAGTAGAACTAGTATATAAACCTTTGCTTTTGTTACTACATTAAAGTTACACTAAAGTTAGATTTTAGTTAAGTTTAAAAACCTTGCAAAACTATAATAATTACGAGTGGGATAGCTTACTCCGGAATTATCTCTTAAATGAGAAAGTGTTGGAAAATATCAATACTAATTCTGAGGAAAGTCCGTCCATCCTTTACAAGCAAAAACTTGTACTGATATGTTTAAACATATAACTATCGATGAAAATCGAGCGTCGTGAGGCGTGGCTCTGGTATAGTGACGAATTCCTTAAGTGGAAGTGGAACGAGCATCCTGGTTGATGCAACTGCAAAATGCAGGCGTCTGAAAAAGATAAAATCTTTTTTGGGTGGTAAGAGATTATAAGAAATTATAATTTTTTATCAAGTCGAATGTAAGCACAAAACATCCATATCTTTATGAAATGGGCTTTGACATAAGGCGGCTTATTTCCCACTCTTTTTTTATTTGTTGTCTATGCTATCTCATAAATCCTTATAAATACTATTTTATTCATTGTTTTATGAAAATTCCTCCTTCTTTTAATAATCCCTATTATTTGGCTTGTATTAATCTTGCAAAACAATCTAAAGGAAATGAAAGATATGGAAGTATAATAGTTTCGGATGGAAGTATAATTGGTTGTGGTTTTAATCGAGCCATAGCTCATTGGGCTTTTGGTAAATTGCCTAGAGAAATTAGACAAGGGATGGCAAATCATGCAGAGGTTGAAGCAATGAATGATGCATTATCTCGAGGATTTAGTTTAGTTGATACTGAAATGTATGTTGCAGGATATTTTCCAAAAACAGGTCAGTTATTTTTTAAGAAACAGTATACTTGTGTTAAATGTATTCCTTATTTAAGAGCTCAGGGTATCGTCTCTATTTCTGTTCCAACTCCTAATCGTTGGATAAAAAAAACATTAGATCAGGCTGAAAGAGAAGCAAAATTATTTATTAATGGAACCCATAAAAAGAGACTTGAAGCCGTAATTGGCGAATTTTTTATTGATAGCCTAATTTAACCCCGCATTTAAAAAATTTCTAAATTTCTAGAATAAACCCTTTCTCCTTTTTTATTTCGTACTTCTAGAATTTCATAACTTTGTGTTGCTATTCGCATTGTTTTTGGATTATCTCCTGGAAAATCAGCAGAAGCTATTACACCCATAGAAGCAGAATATCTTTCATCTAGTCTAAATTTAAGAACGTCTTTTAATGGAACTTGGATTGGATAAACTCCTGATAGGAGCCCTTTTTTAGTAACTTGCAAGTCGACTCTTACTTGTTTAGGTTTTCTTGGCTCTTCTTGTAAACTTAAACTAATAACTCTTAATTCTAAATCTTCTCTTTTTCCCACAAGGGCCCTACTTTTTGAATCTCTTTTTGTTTTCATTTTAATCTTTTATTTTTTTAAGAAGTTCTTGGTTTGATTTTTAGGGCTTGATAACAGTCTAAGAAAAATACTTCAGCACGTCTTGCTCCAGGTATGCTTCCAAGTCTTCTCGCACTTGGATGTACATATTGTAAATTTTCTTTGTAATGACCTTCTAATTTGGTTGCAAATTCCTCAAATCTTCCTTGTTCTGCTGCGTAAGCTAATACTGAAAGCGTATCAACTTCTCTGCCAAGATAATCATTAATTATTTTTGTTGCTCTTTGATTAGCAGAATCTCTTTGGTCTTCAGGTAAACGAGAAAGAATACTTTCTTCAATAAAGTGTTTTCTGCCTTCTTCTAAAACTTGGGAAATCTCGTCTTTATTCATGATTATATTGTCATTTAAGCATTTTAAATAGATTGTTATAACCTAGTCCATAGTTTTATTAAATCTCTTTTTGACGTTATATATTTTTAATTAGACAAATGCTTTTAAACAAGAATTTGGGTTGTGTATTATGAAAAAAACATTTATTTTTGATTATGATGATACTCTTGCTCCAAATCAGCATTATTATTCTTTAGCGCAACATAAATTTGTTGGTTTTGTTTTAGACAAATTAGGACCAAGAACTCCTTGCGTTCAGGAAATAATTAATTTGCAAGTTGGTATTGATGTTGAGCTCGTTAAATCTAGGGGTTTTTCACAAAATAGATTTCCTGAATCCTTTCGATTAGCTTATCATCGGATGCGAGAAAAATTAGGACTTGAAAAGGATCCTGAAGGCGAAGCTAGTGTTTATCTTTTTGGTGACGAAGTTTATAATAGGGAAAACTGGAGATATGCAAGATTTTTTCCAGGAGTTACTCAAACACTTGCCTTTTTAGAACATAAGGGTGATGAATTAATGGTTTTAACAAAAGGAGATTTAGATATTCAAAAAGCAAAACTTCAAGCGACAAGGGCTTTTAAGTGGTTTGGAGATTTGAATGGTAACCGAGTATTTATTGTTCCTGGTGATAAAAAGCCTGTTTTAGAATCTATTGTTACTCATAGAAATAAAGATTTGGTTTGGGTTGTTGGAAATTCTTTAAAGAGTGATATTATTCCTGCTTTAGATTTGGGTGTTGGGGCTATTTATGTTCCTCAAGAAACTTGGGCTTATGAAAAGCATGATGATACAAGTCATTTAAATCATCCAAGGCTCAGGACTTTTAAAGAAGTTGAGGAAATAATTTCTAACTACGACTCTTTAGTTTAATATTAATTTAATTATAAACTAAATCATAAATTCTTGGAGCTAATCTTTTTCTTGCATAAACTTCTAGTTCTTTTCCTGTCGTTCCTAAAATAGTAATATTTTTTTTAAGATTTATTATTAACGGATCTGTATCTGGTTCTGGGTCTGTATCTGCATCTCTTATTTCTCTGACAATTTTCTTTGATGTTTCAAGTAAATTAATTAGGTCTTGCGGACTTTGCCTTTTATTGGATGTTTCAACCATAATAATAAAGGGTTCTTGAATTTATAAAGAATATTGTTTTACAGATTAGATTTATATCCCCCGAACATTTAAAAACTTGAAACTCATTTTTATTCTATGATGGGAACAATTAAAGAAAGAGGGGCTTTATTTTTTAGATATTTAAGAGATTTAGCAAAAACAAGATATGATGCACCCTATGAATTATCGTTAAATAGCCCTAGTGTAGTTTTTTCAAGACTTAGAACACAAAGCGATATGTGTGGCTTAGATCTTGTTCCTACTGTTGACGAGAGATTAATACGTTGTAGGGCTCGCGAATAAACTTCCAAACTAGTTATTCTCTAATTTTTATTAAGGTTTCTTGTGTAGTGTAAAAAGGTTTAAAAGCCGCCTTGGGTATCTAATTTATGGAAGGAAGAGTAGCTCAGCGGGAGAGCACTACGCTGAAGACGTAGGGGTCGGGAGTTCGACTCTCCCCTCTTCCATAGCCAAAACCCCTTGCCGGTTTTGGCGAATCCGGCTGACTAAGAAACACCGGCGGTTTCTTTTTATTTTCTGCACCCAATTTTTTCAAAGTCAAGTCGAACTTCAAGGAAAGGTTTGAAAGATTTAGGCTTTTTTAACCAAACCTGAACATTTAAAAACAAATTTTACGTGTTATTATTATGTCAACAAAAGTATGTAGGGATTGTAAAAAGGAATTTGAAGCTAAATCTAAATATAACTCTAGGTACCCTCAAAAGTACTGTGAGAAATGTGCTAAGGAAAGAAGAAAAGCTTATGCAGATATTCATAATATAACTGCTGCTGATTGTGAGGATGATTAATCTTATTTTTTTAGATTAAAAAAGATTTAAATAGTTATTATAACTTTTTTTATTATGGGGCTTTTATTTAGGTTTGGAGATTCTCCAAAAGAACATCACGATTGGGAAGAATATGAGGGGCAAGAATGGGATAAAAGAAATTTACTTCCGTCATTTAAACAACCTAATCTAAAACCTTTAGAAGAACCACCTTACTGAGATTTATATCCCTCAAAAAGAAGAGAACCATTATAATTTTAAAGTATGTTTCTAGAACATATTTCTTTAAAAACATTGATTAACTACTTGAGATATGGCTCCAGAAAATAGAGATGGAGGTTATGTTCATCTTGTTAGGGGAACATGTAAGGAATTTCAGCATAGTGAATATTCTTTTTTTAGGTATCTTTTGGAAGTAACCTGCGTGCCTTTTGAAGAATTAGCAGAGGGAAGAGAAAGTGAAAGAGAAAGATTTGATTGTGTTGTTGTTAGAGCTAAAGGAGATAATATGCCTTGGGTTTATCCTTTAAGATATCTTGCTGGAGGGGATAGTGATGAACTTTTTGATGAGTTATCTCGGAAAGTTAAGAGCGTGACGGGTGAAGGGCTTTCAGGTCCATTCTTATAAGTGCAGATTTTATTAATTTCTTTTTTAAGGCAAGGTTTATAAATATCTGTTTCATAGATGATTTATGAAAAAGAGGAGTAAGAGAGTAGTTGCTATGAAAGATAGTAAAGATAATTCTAATGAAACTAATTTATTTAAGAAAAAATATACTTTTGGTTGGAAAGATATGTCTTTTGTTAAACTAGCAGTTATTTGTTTTACTTTATTTGTTGTTTCTTTGTTAAGTGATGATTATATAGAAAAAGTAAGAAGCTTAGAATGGATATGGCTTTTGTTGGCAGTTTTACTTGCAATAAGACCCTTATCTCAAGTTTTAGCTAAAAAATAAAATGAGAAATATCAATTTAAAAAATAAGAGGGCAGCATTTGAGATGTCTATGAGTACAATTATAATTATAGTTCTTTCCATTAGTTTTTTGATACTTGGTTTAGTTTTACTTAAAAGTATTTATGGAACAGCCAGCGGTAGTATTGATGTCTTAGATGATAAACTTGGAAGTGAGCTTCAAAAGATTTTTACAGATGAAAATAGAAACTTAGTTATCTATCTTGGCGAAGATAAGAAGGCAAGTGTTAGAGCAGGAACAACAGATTTTGGAATAGCTGTGGCAAGTCAAAGTATTAATAATGTTCGTATAGAAGATAAATCTAAAATACAATATAAACTAAGTTTAGATGAAAGTTCGCCTAGAGGTTGTACTAAAATTTTAGGAAAAACACGAACAGTTGGTTTGTTTGCTCAAAGTTTCGATGTTTGGTTAAACTCAACTGCATTTGAAGGCCCTATCTCTAAATTTCAAATAAGAATTAATGTACCCGCTTCAACCCAAATATGTACACAATTAGTTGAGGTTACTGCAAAAGATTTAACTATTGTCCCTGAAGGCGAAATCATAGCTATGGATTCTTTCACATTAGAGATTTTGAAGAAAGGGCTGTTCTAGTTATAAATATTTTAATAATGCTTCTAATACTCTTGCAGAGGTTTGCTTTTGATACATTAAATGAATTCCTTCTTTGATAAGTCTTGCAAATTGTTCGGGGTTGTCTATATTTACTACGGATATATCTGAGAGTTCATGAACACAACCGCTGTTTCTTGGTTGTCCTGCTTTTCTAGGTTCTAGGGAGTAACTTTTTAGTTCATTTAAGAATCTGGCTCTATAAGTTTTTCCTTGTTTTTCAGATAAACTAGCAGTTTTTGTGTTTAATGTATCACTTATCCAAATCGCAAGGTTTTGCCCGTATCTTCCTGCTCGAGTACTTCCCATTAGAGAATTAACAATAAAACCCCTTTTTATTTTTATCGCTACTTTTTGATAACCTTTTTATATTCAAAAAACTACGATTGTTTATGGTGTTGCGTTTATTTAATACTCTTGGAAGAAAAAAGCAAGTGTTTAAACCAATTAAAGATGGCGAAGTGGGAATGTATGAGTGTGGACCAACGGTTTATAGCTATCCGCATATTGGGAATATGCTGAGATATATCTTCGGAGATATTTTAACTAGAGTTTTAATTTATAATAAATATCGGGTTAAAAGAGTTATGAATGTTACAGATGTTGGCCATTTAACCGGTGATTCGGATATTGGAGAAGATAAAATGGAAAAAGCTGCTTCTAAAGAAGGCAGAACAGCAGAAGAAATAGCTAATTTTTATTGGGAAGCATTTAAAGCAGATTTTAAAAAACTTAATATTTTAAGTCCTGATATTTGGTGTAAGGCCACAGAACATATCGATGAACAAATAGAATTAATAAAAAAACTTGAAGAAAAAGGATTTACCTATAGGACTGCTGATGGAATTTATTTTGATACAAGTAAATTAAAAAATTATGGCAAGCTTTCTTTGTTGAATGCTGAGAACTTAAAGGCAGGTGCTCGAATCGATTTAGGCGATAAAAGAAATAAAACTGATTTTGCTTTATGGAAGTTTTCAGAAGAGCCTGGAAAAAGGCAACAAGAATGGCAATCACCTTGGGGTTTAGGATTTCCAGGATGGCATATTGAATGTTCTGCTATGTCTGCTAAATATTTAGGCGAGCATTTTGATATTCATACAGGTGGAGTAGATAATATGTTTCCCCATCATGAAAATGAAATAGCCCAATCTGAGACTGCTTCTGGAAAAAAGTTTGTTAATTATTGGTTACATAATAACTTTCTTACTTCTAAAGGGGAAAAAATTAGTAAGAGTAAGGGTGGGCTTTATACTTTAGCAGAGTTAGAAGGATTAGGATATAAGCCTCTTGATTATAGGTTTATGTGTTTGCTTACCCACTATAGAAGTTTACTGGACTTTACTTTGGAAAACTTAACTGCAGCTAAAAATGGGCTTGAAGGTTTGAAAAATAAAGTTGCTAATATAATTTCTACTTCTCCAGGCAATGATGGCCAAAGATATATTGAAGATTTTGAAAAAGCAATTAATGATGATTTGAATATGCCTAGCGCAATTCAAGTCTTGCAAAAGCTTTTGAAAGATGATAAAGTATCTGGAAGAGCTAAAATAGAGTTAGTTAAAAAGATGGATAATGTTTTTTCTTTAGACCTTTTAAAGAAAGAAAAAGTTCAGGTTCCTGAGGAAGTTCAGTTTATTGCGGAACAAAGGTGGCAAGCTAAAAGACTTAAGAATTTTAAATTATCTGATGAATTGCGTGCAAAAGTAGCTGGATTGGGATTTGCTATTGCAGATACCCAAGAAGGTTATGAGATTAAAAAGATTTAAAAAATATTAATTCTAGATTACAAAATGAAACGCCAAAGATGTCCAAACAAAGGTGCTAATGAAGAAGAATGTCCCTGTAGTGAGGTAGACTGTGCTAGGCATGGTGTGTGTTGTGAATGTATTGCTTATCATAAGGATTGTGGAGACTTGCCTGCTTGTTTGAAGGATTAAATGTATTTTTAGATATCATAATCCTTAAATAGTCTTTTTCTCGATTTATTTTATGAGCTCTGATTATTCCAATCATTTGATAATGGCAGCTAGCCCTCTTATTGCAAGACGCATGGCCTCAAATTGCATGGACCCTTCTGATATTAGTTGGAGCGGAAATTCAGTAGATCTTTATAGGGGCGCACTTAGATTAGAGGTGAGGGGATTTAGTACTAATCCTACATTCTTGGTATATTCGAGGAGAATAAGAATTCCTGGAGAACAGAGGGGGGCTAACCATATCCGTGAAATATTTGACTCTCAAGGGAAAACTGCTAATGCAGATATTGTTCCCCTTGACGAAACGCATTCTACTTTAAGGATATATTTTCCATTAGAAAAAGATCCTAGAATGATTAAAACTGCAGAGAATATAGTTTTTATAAATGATTTTTTTGCTTTTTGGCTAGGCGATAAAGATTAACTAAATCTATTTAAACTGCTATTTTTCTTAGAAATTATGAAACATGATATATTAACTGGAATTGCTATTTTAGCTATCCTTGCAGCAACAATTGGGGGTTGCCAACATATTGAAAGAAGAAGATTAAGACAAGACTACTTGGGCGCCTTTTTGGGACCGGATAAGAAATTAACTTCTGGAGAGCTTACGGATCTAATGGACACTCTCGGAACAGTTCGAGTTGCTTCCTGCTATGAAAATCCAGGAGTAGCTAATATGGTTAAGTATCTTAAATCTAAGGGCATTACTAATAAATATAATTTAATCTACACAGAGTAGTTTTTTAAAAGAATTTATAAACTATTAAAACTATGTATTTTAAAGGGGTGCAAAATGTTATTTAGAAAAAAGAAACCTAGATTTCCAGTTCTTGCTGTATTGTTATTATTGCTTGGGCTTGTTTGGTTGCTTAATGAATTGCAAGTAATAAGCTTGAATCTGCCTTGGATTCCAGTTATACTTATTGTTGTTGCAATTGGGATGATTTGGAATAGGTTTAGAGAGTAGAGGGGAAGATGAAAAAGAAAAAAATAAGCAGAATTATTCTTAAAGAGGAGAAAATTATAAAGAAAGAGTGGAAGAATATAATATTTAATACTATTTTTGCAATTTTAGCCCTTCTGATAGTTATTTTCTTTTATAAAAATATACTTCTCACAACAATACTACTTATAATTATTACATTAATTGGATTATTAAAATGGAAATCTAATATGGCTATAATTATGTTTTTTTGTGGGTTTATTATGGGGCCTATTGCTGAAATGATAGCTATAGCCTTTGGGGTTTGGCAATATGCAGTTACTGATTTAATTAATGTTCCCTGGTGGTTATTTATACTTTGGGGGGATGCAGTGGTGTTCTTTTTTGAGACAATGAAAGAAATTAAAAAATTAGGGGTAAAAGATAGATAAATGAGAATGAACTGGTATATTTATTCACTTATTTCTGCAATTTTTCTTGCATTAATGTTTCTTCTTATGAAATTTTTAATGAATAAAGGAGTAAATAGTACATCTGTAGCTTTTTATCAATTTGTCTTTAGCATAGTTTTTTTAGGTATAATTCTTGCATATACAGCCCCACAAAGTTTTAAGCTAAACTCTTTTTCTTTTGGAATTTTAATCTTTATTGGATTATTAAACGCGGTGGCTAATTTCTTTTTGTTTAAGTCTATTAGCTTAGTGGATAATAGTGGTTATGCTATTGCGGTAGCAAATCTTAATATTATTTTTATTTTAATAGCTTCTTTTTTATTTTTTGGAGTAAAGTTTGATTTTATTAAGTTGATTGGCACACTTTTAGTTGTTTCAGGGGTTATTTTATTAGGTTTAAAATAAGCATTAAATATAAAAAGAGCAAAGAATATGGATATTTAAAGAGTGTAAAATGGTTAAGTTAAAAAAAAGAGGAAGGAAAAAGGTTGGAAAACCTAAAATTCAAAAAAAGATTATGACTAGTTCTAACAATTGTGGTCCTTCTACTAATATAAATCTGGTTTCTGATTTAATTAAAACTCTTAACTCTCATCAGCTTGCATATTGTAATCTTGGGCTTGAAAATCCTAAGAATGGTGAATATATGCTTTGTGTGTTTCATTTAATGCCTGGAAAGGCTCTTAATATCCTTCAGGCAGCCTGTGAAGTTGCTGCTGAGTCGTCTACTGGAACTAATTTTGCTGTTAAAACAGAAACAGCTTTTTCTAGAAAACTCAATGCACTTGTATATAAACTAGACTTGAAACAGGGTTTGGTTTGGATTGCCTATCCTTGGAGAATCTTTGATAGAGGTGCTAATGTTCAGAATATACTGACTTTTGTTGTTGGAAATGTTCTTGGTATGAAAGAAGTTTCAGCTTTGAAAATGCTGGATGTTTGGTTTCCTCCTGAGATGCTCGAGCATTATGATGGGCCTAGTTATACTTTAAATGATATGAGAAAATATCTTGGAGTATACAAAAGACCTATACTCGGAACAATAATTAAACCTAAAATAGGTTTAACTGCTTCTGAATATGCAGAAGTTTGCTATGATTTTTGGAGTGGTGGTGGGGACTTTGTTAAAAATGATGAACCTCAAGCTAACCAAGATTTTTGTCAATATGAATTAATGGTTAGATATGTAAAAAAAGCAATGGATAAGGCGGTTAAAGAAACAGGAAAAAATAAAGTTCATTCATTTAATGTTTCTAGTTCTGATTATGATACTATGCTAAAGAGATGTGAATCGGTTGTTAATGCAGGTTATGAAAAAGGAAGTTATGCTTTCCTTATTGATGGAATTACAGCTGGTTGGATGGCTGTTCAAACCTTGAGAAGAAAGTATCCCGATGTATTTATTCATTTTCATAGGGCCTCACATGGTGCTTATACTAGGAAAGAAAATCCATTTGGATTTTCTGTGCTTGTTTTATCTAAATTTGCAAGACTTGCAGGAGCTTCGGGAATTCACACAGGAACAGCCGGAGTTGGAAAAATGGCTGGAAGTCCTGAAGAAGATGTTACTGCTGCAGATAATATTTTACATCTGTCTGCAAAAGGACATTTCTTTAGTCAAAATTGGGCAAGAGTGCCTGAAACAGATTCAGATATAATTAAATTAGTTCATGAAGACCACGCTCATCATGTATTTCATCAAGATGATAACTGGAGGGTTATTAAAAATTGTTGTCCAATTATTTCTGGTGGTCTAAATCCAACCTTACTTAAACCTTTTATGGAAATAATGAAAAATGTTGATTTTATAACAACAATGGGTGCTGGTGTTCATGCACATCCAAAAGGCACTAAAGCCGGAGCAAAAGCACTTATCCAGGCTTGTGAAGCTTATCAAAAGAAAATAGAGATTCATAAATATTCTAAACTAAAAAATAATAAAGAACTTGCAGAAGCAATTGAATTCTTTGAAAAGAATAGAACAACTATACAAAAAGTTGAAAGTGCTGAGAGAAATTAAGATTTAATAATTGTTTAAGATGATTGTTTTTGAATCCATTCAAAATAATCTTGAACAATAGATTCTGCTGATGCTCCTTCTCTAACCCCCCTGGTTGTTGCTCTTTCTTTTATTGCTCCAACTAAAACCGCAAGTCTAGGGTCAGCTAAATCTTCACTAGGTAAATAAAATGTTATGGTATTAGCTCTGCTAGGTTCACATAAATGATTTCTAGCAATAAGTAAACCCATTTCATCGTAATGAGATACTCCTCTTTGATGAGGTCTTGTTCCTTCTGTATAATCTTTTTGATTTGGAAAACTAGTTCCACAACTACATTTAAGCCCTTTCTGGAAATATTTCTCATCAATTGCTTCTTTTAATGCTCTAAAATGTTCGTCCGTCATAAGATTATGAACAAAATTTCCTTTATAAATCTTTTCTTTATGTCACTTTTACGGGGTAACATAAATTTGGAGAATAGTTGGAATGACTGTTTTTTCTTAGACAATTAGACTTAAAAACGCTCTTTTCTTACTTTTAAAATGGAAAATACAATGGGAAAGGATTACTTGAAGTATAGATGGTTTTTTACATCATTTAGGAAGCTTGTGGTTGGTGGAAAAAGTGCGGAACAAAACGAGAATATCATGAAAAAAAGATTAGACACGCAGGATAATTTTGTTGTTATGCATACTTCAAGTCCGGGAAGTCCCTTTACTTTAATTAAAAATCCTAATAAGAATGATCTAGACGAGATGGCTATTTTTACTGCTTGTTTTAGCCAGCAATGGAAACAAAATAATAAAGAGGCACAAGTAGATATTTTTACAACAGAACAAATTAGCAAAGCCAAAAGTATGAAAACAGGTACATTTGGCGTCGTTGGAAAGATTCAAAGAAAAAAGGCAAAATTAGAATTAACTCTTGAATTTCAAAAAGGTAAACTTCGTTGTGTTCCAAGAAGTGTTGTGAAAAAACCCTTTGTTATTTTAACCCCTGGAAAAATGAGTAAGGAAGAAGCAGCTCAAATTCTTGTTAAAATAATTAAGGATAAATTTCATTATATCATGTCTAAAGATGAAATAATGGCTGCTATCCCTGCTAAGGATATTGAAATAAAAGAAATTAAAGGTAAAAATTAAACTAGGAAATAATAAAATGGCAAAAATGATAAAACTACAGATGGGCAAGGGTGGATTTACCTCTGGTTTTATGAATAATCTAAAAAATCGTTTTGCAGATAAGGGCATTGAGAATATTAGGGTTGGTTTATTAAAAACATCTTCAAGAAATAAGGAAGAGATGAAGAAATGGGCTGATGAAATGGTTGCAAAACTTGGGCCTAATTATACTTATAAGATAATTGGTTATACAATTGCTTTAAGAAAATGGAGAAAAGCTAGAGAGTAATTAGGCTGTTCTTCTTATTGCTATAGCTGCAAAACTTCTAACTCTTACTGGTTCAGTAAATTCTACTGTTTTTAAAGAATCTTCTAAGGTTAAACCAACACAATCATTCATTATACCCAGTCCAGATTTGTTTCTTTCAATAAAGGTTCTTGCTTCTTCTAGAGTCATTGGTTCAGTATACTGTTGGTTTTGAAAATGACTTTTATTATGTCTAGCTATATCGGTTTCTTCAGCTATTGCTCGAACTCTACAGTCTCCTGCTTCACATTCATATTTGTCTTCGGGGTGTATTCCAACCCAATTTATGGCTAATACTTTTGCTTCTTCATCAAAAAATTGAATTCTATAACGTTGTGTCATATGATAAGCACTCATCTTTTATTTTTAAACATTTGTATATTTAATTTAAGATTTATAATTAATAATTTTTTAGTATAATAATCTTTAAAAAGTAATTTTATATTTACTAATAATGGGGAATTGGGTAAGTGCAGCTGTAGATCAAACTTATAGGGACATTGATAGAGAAGCCGGTGTAAGAAATTATGATGTTGATGCAGCAAAATATGCAGAGAAACATAAGCGGGAATTTCTTAAGGAGTATGGTCCTAATGCTATTATTGCAGTAAGTGGAAAAAAAGGAGCAGAAGGTGTTTATTTTGTTAGTTATGAAAATGATAGTGTTGCTGATGTTGTTAAAAAGCTTGGCGGATTAAAAAGAGCTCTTTCTGATAAAAATAACTTTTTAATGATTGGTAGAGTTAAAGATATTGTTTTAGCTAAAGAGAAAACTATAGAAAGAATTAGAAGAATTGGCAAGATGGAATTATTAGAAAAAATTGCAAAAGGGCAGGATATTTCTATTGGTTCTCCTGTTGGTTGCATTGCTCCGCCACGGGGTTCTTATTAAGGTTTCTATTAGACGAATAATTATCAATACAATTATCAACGGTTGTTCTTAATCCATATACTCCTGCTGTTAAACCTATTGAACCTGCTACTAATAAAGCTGCTAAACCTTTTTTTGCAGATGCACGAAGATTAGCTATTCTTCTTGGGATTCTTTCTGAATTTTCTAAACCCATTAAATCTCTGAATCCATCTATAGAATAACCTGTAATTCCTGAACCGAAAATTGCTGCTCCTGTTCCTATAACTGTTCCAATTGTTATTTGCTTCCAATCATTTATTCCTACTGCTAAATAAAAAAATGGACTTATAGCAAGGCTAAATGCAATTCCATAAAGTGTATCGTGTTTTAATTTTTCTTTTTCTGTTGATTCGGTAGTGATTTGATATATTCTTCTTGATAGATGTAGGCCCTTTGAGTATACAAGTCCTAAGCCCGCATAAGTTAATCCTGCACCAAATGTTCTTGCATTAGCGGAATCTTCATTAGTTA
>Ga0268280_1001470_pt1 | contig 15789 bp, 19 predicted proteins | sample saktaG_9_FD_190139 | JGI IMG/M metagenome (GOLD analysis project Ga0268280, IMG submission 190139) | Saline water microbial communities from Sakinaw Lake, British Columbia, Canada - sak_2011_5_24_40m | ecosystem: Environmental > Aquatic > Non-marine Saline and Alkaline > Saline ... | reverse complement strand
TCAGCGTTTATTTTTGAATGATGAACATAGTCTAACAAAATTATTTCGTTGCTACTATAGTTTTCTACTTTCTCGTGCTCTTTTGTTATTAAAATTCCTGGAGGTGGAAAAGGCTCTCTCGTTAATTGTAATTCTACTTGATCTAAGTGATTCTGATAAATGTGACAATCACCACCATGCCAAACCAGCCTGTGCGCGTACTTGCTTGTTGCGATAGCTACTAAGTGCAACAGAAGCGAGTAGGACGAAATGTTAAATGGAACTCCTAGGAACATATCAGCTGATCGCTGATATACGCTACAACTCAAATTCTCGCCTTCTACATAGAACTGAAAAAGAACATGGCAAGGAGGTAAGGCCATCTTTGGAAGGTCAGCTACATTCCAGGCGCTAACGACTATTCTGCGCGAAGCTGGATCTTCGCGTATTAATCTTAGAACTTGTTCGATTTGATCGATAGGGCCTTCATCACTAGGCCAACTCCTCCATTGTTTTCCATAAATGGGTCCTAGTTCCCCATGTGCATTCGCCCAAGGATTCCATATCTTCGATCCAAGGCTATTGATATTGGTCTCTCCTCGAAGAAACCAAAGTAACTCTTTTTTCACAGATTCGAAATTTATTTCTTTCGTTGTAAGTATGGGGAATCCTTCTTTCAAATTTATATCGAAAGTGATTCCGAATTTTGATCTGGTCCCTGCTCCAGTTCTATCCTTTTTTTTAGATCCTGTTAATATATTTTTTAGTGCAAGTAAATATCTCGTTTCAAATTCATGTGCCATTACAATTCCCCAAGTTGGCTACCACATCCATGTGGTAGATTTTATTCGTTTAAAAACACAGCCAATTTTTCAGTTTCTCTTTGAATGAAACGCCTGCATTTATAGTCTCCGAATTCCGTAGATTTCTTAAGCTTTAAACCGACCAATGTTTCTACCCCTTCCATTGCTCTTAATTCGTCACAATCTAAATGAACTCGTAAATTAGCTGTCTTCTTCAAATCAAGAGCAGCTTTAATTTCTTTTGATGTTCCTCCCAGGATGATTTTGTACATATCATCCGTGATAGTTCCGAATAATCTTTTCACTCCATGCTCAGCTAACGCGCTAGTCAATCTGTTTCGTGCTTTAATTCCTAATTGTCTAACAAGTACTCTTTGTTGCGCAACATCGTCAAGTTTAGAGAAGGTGTCCACAAGGAAGTCTTCTGGTACCAACTTAAGCTTTAAGAACGTCTCATGAATCTCAACATTCAAAGCCGAGCTTAGCCATGCAGCATACAATAAAGCATAACGAGAATCTGCAAAAGTTAGAGAACCGGATTTACCCTTATTTACAGAGTAGTATAATTTAACGACGGTGGTGGTCACGTTCGTTATATCTACTTGTTTTCTAAAGGCTTTTACAGAGTCTAATCTGTGGAAGTTATCTAAACTCTTCCCTTCGGGATTGCCAGCAGCCTTTAGAATATCATTAAGGCAAACGTAGCCTTGGTCATCAGTTCTGAGCTCAACTTCGTTAATACACATACTATTTTTGAATAGATCGTTCATTTTATTCTCCTAATATTTTTTGTACAACGCTATTATCAAAAAATGATAAAGGTTGGAGGTTACTATTACCATTACTAAGAAACATACGCATTTCTTCTAATCTTCTGTTTCGAAGTCCTTTGTTGAACTTATGATTTACCATAGTCCACTTCAAAAACTCAAGCGCAGGGTTCTCATTTCTTTGAATCATTTTTAACATTGTAGAGTTAGCGAAAGCATTGATGCCCACATTAAACGCGAATGATGTTAATGCTATACTTTGTTCCTCATTGATCCTATTACCACACAAGTCTTTCACAGCATTATTAAATAATGTTAAATCAGTTGCAAGAAACTTGTTTGCTTCTAACTGTGTGATACAGTCACCTTTTTTTACACCTTCAGTATGGCCGCACCCAATTGTCCAAACACCACCACTATCCTTGTAAGCACATAATTTAGTACCCTCCAGTTTTTTAACAAAATCGATTATTTTTATATTCATCCCTCTCTCCAAAAGATAATTCAGATTTTATGAGATTGGCGCAAAAATCTATAAACTCCTCTGGGCTCACATCTATCAAATAATCTATAAAATCTTCTTCTTTAAAAGTGTAATCCCAAGGCAAATCATTCATACTTTCCACATTATTAAAATCACAAAACCATTTAATCGCTTGTTCTTTCATAGACCCTCCAAGGATTTTTTTATCTAAGATCGCCGTCGCCGCCAAGCATCCCGCGAGATTTGCGACCACTCAGCTTATCTAGATTGTATTGCATAACCAATTCAGGATCGAGTTGTAGAACATTACAAAGCATTACCCAATACCACATTAAACTCCCAAGTTTTATATAGATTTTTTCTTGATTAGCTTTGGTATTCCTGTCTCTGCAAATATTTTTGACTTGGTTTGCAACTTCTCCAGACTCACCAACTAATCCCAAAGTAATATATGTAAGTTCTGAAAACCCACCTTCAGAAGATTCCGTATATTTTCTTCTTGTATTGAAATTTAAAACTTCGAGGCTCATAACAACGTCGGGGTCAAACCCCAATGCATCACAAAGTCTAACCCAATACCACAAGACATCCCCAAGTTCGCCTAAGAGTTTTTCTCGTTTTTCTTGGCTATCCCCATCTCGATAAAGCTTCTTAATCTTATTAGCCACTTCTCCAGACTCACCAGCGAGTCCTAAGGCAAGATAGGTGAGCTCCGACAACGATCCCGTTTTTGCTTGAGGATAGACTGCAGTAGTTTTTGCATGAAAACCAAATATATTGAGATTCATAAATACTCCTTTACATCATAAAAAAATTTACGAGGAGGAAGGTTACTGTTAACGCTCCTACAACCGATGAAAGCAAACAAAAAATAAGGAATAAACTTCCAATCAGGAAAACAGAAATCTCTTTCGCTAATTCCAGGTACTTTATCCAAGTATTATTGAAAAATTCAATCACTTTTTTTTATCTCCCTATTTCCTAGATTTTCTTGTGCAACTATATTTCATTCGCAGTTTTCACATTCTTTGGGAGCATGCTGTGTTTCTATTCCTATATGTGTTTCAATACAAATTCCAATCTCTGCAACCAAAGACGGGATCCATTTGCCATTCTTGAAATATCCACCCTTGGGGTCGAAAACCGATTTTAATTCTTCTGCTAAAAATGAAACATCCTCACCATATCTAAATACAGCAGAAATAACACGTGTAAGTGCCACAATCCATTGGTAGTGCTCCATATTCTTTGAATTAATGAATATTTCAAAAGGTTTGTGGACTCCGTTTGAATCGACAATATCATTGATTGTGACATAAAGTGCTGCTCCACTAGGAGGAGTTATTTTGTATGTTGAGCCGCAAAGAACTTGCGGGCGTTGCTTTACGCTCTTCTCTACAGAAACATCCAAGACTTCTGCTTTCTTTATTTCTTCTAAAATTTCAAACATATACTTTCCTCGATTGATGACTTTTAAGATCCTACTTTCAAAAAGCTATAGAGGTTTTGTCCGGTCGTAATCTCATTATTATACTTCACTTTTTCATTTCCCGAAACAACAAATTCTTTGCCAGACCGGGTTGTAAATTTATACTGAGTTTTCGACGAATCCGCATCTGTACTGAGAACAGCCATTTGATTCGTAGGATTATATCTAAACGTAGTACATCCTTTTAATCCTTTTTGGTATGCGTAGAGGTAAATATCCTTAAAATCTTCATACGAAAAATCCTGAGGAACGTTAATCGTTTTTGAAATCGATGAGTCTACCCAATACTGTGCAGCTGCTTGGACATCCACATGTTCACGCGGAGGAATCTCTGAAGCAGTCACAAAGTAGTCTGGCAGGTTATCTATTGTCGCGCCTGGATGCATACTTTTGTACAACTGAAACTCAAAACTTTCAATCGTGTGAGCCTCTTTACTTGCTCTTCCTTCTACAACTACGTTCCGAGAATATTGATGCGCAAAACTAGGCTCAATGCCGTTGCTTGCGTTGTTGGCGAAAGCAATAGCTATAGTCCCAGTGGGTGCAATGGATGTGTGATGTGTAAACCGGCACCCAGAAACTTCTAGATTTAATACCAAGCCAGGATCCACTTCTCGAAGACGCTGCATATATTTACTGTATTTGGCGATAAAAAACTTTCCAGGAAGAATGTTTCCTAAGCGGTATCCGTCCTGCTCTATCTCGGGTATTCTTTGAATTATTTCTTCAGTAATCTTAAAAGAGTCTTCCATGATTGGTGCTGGCCCTTTTTCGAGTGCCAGCACCACTCCAGTACGCCATCCTACGAGCGCAATCTCTCGGGTAACTTCCTCAGTAAATTTAACAGATTCTGGACTTCCATAGCGGATACGCAACATAGTTAGAGCAGATCCAAGGCCCAAAATCCCCATTCCGTGGCGACGCTTCCTAGTAATTTCTTCACGCTGTTCCGGAAGTGGCAGCCCGTTTATTTCAACAACGTTGTCTAGCATACGGGTGAAGATAGAAGTCACTTTACTTAAATTAGTCCAATCGAAAAAAGCTTTGTCGGTAAAAGGATGTTGAACAAACTTTGTAAGATTGATAGAACCTAACAAACATGCCCCGTATTCAGGAAGTGGTTGTTCGCCACACGGATTCGTCGCATTGATATCTTCACAAAAATTCAAATTATTTTCACGATTGATTTTGTCAACAAAAAGAACCCCAGGCTCCGCCTGGTCATATGTGGAAGACATAATTAAGTCCCAGAGCTCCCTTGCCTTTATCTCCTTATAAACCTTACAGATAAACATTCCATTTTGCGTATGATACTCATCTTCGTAAAATGGAAAGTTTTCGACTTTTATGAGTTGAACGTTTTTGTCTGAATTATCGTAATCGTGATTAATTTGAATCGGGAAAAAAAGTGGATACATTCCGTCTTTTTCTACTGCGGTTACAAATTCATCAGTGATTAAAACTGATAGATTGAACTTACTAAATCGTCCAAGTTCTCTCTTAGCGCGAATAAAGTCTAAGACATCGGGATGCCAGCAATGCAGAGTCGCCATTTGTGCTCCCCGCCTCCCACCCGCAGAGGAAATGGTCGCACACATTTTGTCAAAGATATCCATAAAAGAGAGCGGCCCAGAAGTATACGAACCCGCCCCGGAAACATAGGCCCCTTTCGGTCGTAATGTTGAAAAACAGTATCCAATCCCAGCGCCTGTATGCAGCGTGATTGCTGCTTCTTTAGCAGCTTGCATGATCCCGTCAATACTATCTTCTACTAAGCAAGACACAGTGCAGTTGACAGTCGACGTGGCAGGCTTGTATTCCATCGCTCCTGCATTAGATAAAACACGCCCAGCGGGGATTGCACCGTGTCGAAGTGCCCATAAAAACTTTTCTCGCCACTCTTCCTGCTTGTCTTGGCTCAGTTCAACCTCGGCGATAGCACGAGCAACTCGTGCGAATGTATCCTCACGATCCTTATCAACTACTTTTCCAAAACTATCTCTAAGTTGATATTTCTTATAAATTTCATCGCAAAACTCAGTTGTTTTCATTTTATTCTCGCATTGGCATGATGACATAAGTTTCAGAAAGATCTTGTGTTGTAAAAATCACAGGAGCGTCGTTCGAATTACAGTTTATTTCTACTTTTTTCTCTTCAATTACTCCAAGCGCGTCTAAGATATAATTCAAATTTAAATTTACACTAAATTCAAAATCGTAATTCCCTTCTATGAGTTCTTCGAACTTCTCCTTTTCTTCGTTTTTTGTTGTAATTGTAATTCCATGGGGCGAAGTCGTTATAGTGCATCCATGGTTTTTAGAATGTGCTGTAAAACTAGAACGCTTTAATACGTCTATAAACTTCAGTTTATCTATTAAGATCTTATATTTTGAAGAAGATCTAAGTATTATTTTGTAATTTACATATTTTTTATCAATTAAATTTATATACACCTCCAACTTTTCTAATTCCAATTTGATAAAGTTATTTGAAAAAAATAAGTTTACCTGCACACTTTCTTTTTCTAAAATCTTTTTTAACATCTCTACCGCCTCGCGAGGCACAACAACGCTCACATCCAAGTCAGAATGTATTTTTGTTTTTTGGAGAGACATTCTGTGCCCGTCTGAGGCTATAACAGAAAACCAGCCATCTTTTACTTCTATGCATTCCCCCATTAATTGAGTTCTTACATCAGCGTTGGATTGAAATCTTTCGCACTTTTTTATCATTCTACAAAACAAGCCCGATTCTATTTGTACTTTATTTATTCCAAGAAAGTCTTGGAAGGTCTGAAAAGATTCAGTCGGTAAATTAGAAAAAGTAAATTTCGATTTACCCGCACTAACGATTATGCTTTCTATTAACACATCGATATTCACCTCATCTTCTTTTAAAAAATTACAAATTTTTAGAAATTTGTTGGCAGGAATTAAAAATCTATTACACATATCTGTTCCAGATATTTTTGCAGAGACAGTCGCTACTAAACTTTTTTCTAAATCATTCGAAGTTATTTTAAAGTCTCCATTCTGCTCACAAAAAAGCAAATAACCTCTTAGCGGAAAGGCGTTGGAATCTTCCGTAATACTCGCTAAATTCTTGACAGCTTTAGCAATTTCTCTTCTGTTAAATGTGATCATGTGATCCTCCCGTTGATTTAAGTAGTATAACTCATCCCGCGTTCCGATGCCAACCCTTTCAGCCGCCCAACCCCATCCCACCCCCCCCTAAAGGGGGGTGTGGGATTGGGTAAAATGGGACGGCCAAAAATAGGGGTCCACGCCTTATGAAAATACAATATCCTATAGATTTTTTTGTTAGAGCTGCATAGAAAGCCGTCCCATAATGTGTGGGACGGTTATGGGACGGATGGGATAGCATTCTATATAGCTCCACGCCATCCTATAAAATAGGGTGGGGGGTGGCTGAGCAAGGACTGGTTGGTTTAGAACTTAGATAACATTCGACGCACCTGCTGCTTTCCTTCAAGCGTAAAGCACACTTCACATGCGTCTAATTTCGCTTGTATTGAGTTTTCTGGCGGAATCTATGAAATGATAAGCACGAAGTTCTAGCGTTAAAAATAGAGCGCTTTTAGAACGTTTTTGATTTTATGGGGATGGCCAACTATCCGTAATTTCCTGATAGTTGGCTTGATGCGAGTTAGTTCAATACTGACGAGTCTGTGATGATCCATCCTTCTTTTGCTACTTTCAAATACCCTGCATTTTTTAGAACGTAGATAAAGCCATTGACCGCTCCTGGTGCTACAATATTCTTCGCTGATTTCTCAGTTTTTCCAAGATTTTCAGTGAGATACTTAAGTGCGGTAGTTTTAGAGAAAAATGGCATGTTATTTACAATCTCTCCCTCGGTTTTAAAACACGCCAGCGCAATTTCTTTTTCATCTGCAAATTGAATATATTTTCTACTTAATGTAGCTTGTTGTTCGACTACAAAGACTCCGCCAGTGACTTTTTTATTTTCATCCTCCCAACCCAATTCTTTAGATTCTATTGTGGCGGATAGAGTATTAAAAAACTCAGATTCTTTTAGCTTAGTGCAGACTACTTCTATTCCGAAATCGTCTACTTTCTTTACAAAAATCACGGCGTCCATCGCTGCTTTCCATGCGCTTGATCCTCTTGCTCGTGATTCGCCTGCGAGGCCTGAATGGTGTATTAGAATTATTGCAGCACCTCCTAGTCTTTTGCTTAACTGAGCGCATTTTTGTAGGAATACGCTTGTGTCTTTTGCACTATTTTCATCAGCTGCTAAGTGATTACTGAGCGTGTCTATAAACACTGCTGAAATTAGTTTATCTTTAAAGTGAACGCGAATAGATTGCTCTATTGTATCTAGCGAATCTGTTTCATTTATTGAGATAGAGCTACTACTCACAAGTAGATTATCTAAATTATTAGAATCTTCTATTTGATTATGAGTAGCCCAGGCTTGAACTCTAAGTGCAAAACCGTAGTGACCCTCCCCAGCCAAATAAACTACTTTCCCTTTTTTTGCTTCTTTTTTATTAAAAGAAAGTCCGCTCGCTATTCTGCATGCGAGATCTATTGCAAAAAAGCTTTTCCCGACTCCCGACTCTCCGAAAATCATCGAAAACCCCTTGGGAATAATTCCCTTTACTATCCATTCTAAGCCTCTTCGCACACTTAGAAGTTTAGAGCCGGGAATCATGTGATATCCCATTTCTATATTTTTTTCTGCCGATGAGGAGTCGAATGAAACAGAAGAAGCTATTAATGCAATATCTTTTCCAGCTTTATATCTAGCTGCACTTCTTGCGATTGTCTCAACTTCTCTATCGTCGAGGGCTGGAATGCAACGTGTTAAATTCGCTTCGCGGAGAGCGAACAAGATAACTTCGTAAGAGCACCCTGCATTTCTTAGTTGCCCTGCCCACGATATTAACCCATTATTTCTACCCCCCTCTACGAGTGTGGGTGCGCTGGACGTGAGAGACTCTGATTTCGTTTGTATCGCTTGTTTCTTTGTAGCCGTTACCTTTCCTTCCTTGATTTCTTTCTGTTCAATTTCAGCGCGTTCTAGTTCAATTTTAGGAACTTCGATTGACGCAAGAGTAAGAAGCGGATAACTTTCGTTTACTAACACAGCGTTGTGACGACGCTGTGTTAGTCCATCTAGACAAAGTGCTCCACCCGCATAGTCCATCCTTTCCGGTTGATAGATAAGATGATCGATCGGATATTTCACCGTTTTTTTATTTAAATCTGAAATCTCAACACGTGAGAGTCCTTTTTCACTCATGCGTATTATTAGTAGATTTATGATAGCGGGTATCTCACTAGTATCAGCGACTAGCATGAGCGCGCGTACTCCCGTAGTCCCCTTCAACTCTTTTTCTTCTAAAAAAATATTAGCTCCAGCCGAGGCTTTAAAAATTGTAGGATGCTCATGTCCAATAATAAATTTCAGAGTGTCCTGGCAGTATTCGAGTGCGTCTATGTCGGCCGGCATGACATCAAAGTCGAACATCATGATGCCCGGTTTTTTCTCATACTCAAAATTCGAACGTGTTTTAGTAATTCCGCGTTTTTCGCTATCGCCGTAAATTATCCCATCCCCCGCTTTACAGCGAGTGTAGATCAAAGCGTTGGTCGGTTTAAGCGTGTCAAGAAAATTCGGAAACTCTTGAAAGAAATCTAGTGTTTTTGCTTCTATTGATGTGTTGCGTAATGCCTTTCCACTACTTTTCTCTACTTTTCCATTTTTTAAAGAAACGGTTTTTCCGATTCCTGGGGAGTCTAATTGCGTCAACAAACAAAAAGATACATTCATTTCTTAACTCCGCTTTTGTAGTAAGATTCCGACTTCAAAGATCCTTTAGTTATAAGCTCTATCTGCCACTGCGCGAAAATCGGAGGATGCTCTCCCCATTTTCCGACGTTTTGTCTTTTCATAGCGAGAGCCTTAGCTGTCTTATTTATATTTCCAAAAAAATCAAGTACTTCTTGAGTAGTCATAGAATTTCCTTGTGTTTTGAAAAAGAGAATGATAGCATATTTTTATTGCAGTTCAACCCGGAGAAGTAAAGATGGCAATTTTAGATTTTACAATCAAGAGTGTAAATAATTTAGTCGGGGCAGCGTTATTGCCGGCAGGAGAGTATGATGTTGTGTGCGCGACATCGTTGCTCAAAACAGCGAAAACCGGCGGTAGTTTTTTAGATCTAAAGTTTGTGGTACTAAATGGGGACTATAAAAATAAGTATTTTTATAGCGCATTCAATATCATCCATGAAACAGAAGTTGTTCGTAAGATTGCGCGTGAAAAACTTGGAAACTTTTTGTTTTTTGCGGGACTTGAAGATACTAATGATACCGACGCGTTTGTAAACGCGTCGGTAAGGGTGAAAGTGAAAGTCCAAGAAAGCTTTGGGTATGGAAAGAAGAACGAAGTTGAAAATTTTGTCGGAAGCGTTAGTATTGATGACGACGTTCCATTTTAGTTTTTAAGATCACCTTGGGAGGGCTGCCTATGCAGCCCTTTTTTTTATCTTGCATAACTAGAAACACTGTATCTCTTTAGAGATAGAATAAAAATATTGCATTTATAAAATAGTTAATAGATAATGTTCTCACTGAATCAATAAAGATTCAGTCCACACTGGAGTAAAGAAAATGAATCAGTCAGAATATTTAGCGCTTAGAGCTGCAAATAGAGCGGAAAATCGTGGAACATCTGTTGTTTCAGAGTTTGAAGAACTGATGAGGGTCACGCCTGGGGCGATAAGCACAAAAAGAAACGGATTTAAAGGTCCGGGTTTTGAGTTCAGAAGAACTCGGAACGGATCGTATTTCTACATAGATTCGTCAAACAAGAAGTGCGTATTGTAGTCGATTCTCCACCCTCAAAAAAAAAGGAGGGCCGATAAGCCCTCCCTCTAGGAGTAAAGAAAATGAATAATGAAATCGGAGAGATTTACAATTTAGATCTCATGAACTTGCTAATTGAAGAGACGTTAGCAGAAAATTTGAAAGGATTATATTTTGAAAATTTTGAAAAAAATGAAATTTTGTGTCAATACGGAAGATGCTCTGAATGTGATTTTTTTGAGACGGGATGTAGAATAGATGATGTTGTCTGGCTAGATCGCTTTATAGACAGAGATTTGTAGTTCGCTCCTTGGGAAGGACACAAGTCCTTCCCTTCTTTTTTTATCTCTTTTTGCTCCTGGAGGAGCTTATGATTATCAAAAACACAAAAGATTTAATATATCCTACTTTGAATTTTTTGGTTTATGGAGTGGCTGGGGCTGGGAAAACCCAGCTAATAAAGACGATAAAAGAAAAGACAATTATTTTATCTTCTGAAGCTGGGTTGTTATCTCTAAACAGTTTGAGTTTAGAGTATATAGAAATCAATACTGCAAATGATTTAGAAAATGTGTATGCGTGGTTAAAAGACAGTAAAGAAGCTGCAGATTATAAGTGCGTAGCTATTGATAGTTTGTCAGAAATAGCAGAAGTAATTCTTCAAGAAGAGAAGAAAAAAACAAAGGAGCCTAGACAAGCGTATCTAGTTACTCAAGACTACATAATGAATAAATCGAGACAATTTCGGGATTTAGATAAGCATGTATACGTAACGTGCAAACAAGAAAAAGAAATAGATGAATTGGGGAGGATTTTATATGCTCCTTCGCTTCCAGGAGCTAAAATGTGTAATCTGTTGCCTTATGTTTTCGACGAAGTCTTTGCTTTAAGAATAGAGAAAAAAAATGAAAAATACGTCAGATTTTTACAATGTCAGACTGATTCGAAATATATGTCGAAAGACAGGTCCGGGAAATTAAATATGTTTGAAGAAGCTGATCTTGGAATCATTATGAATAAAATATTATCACCTGCATCAACCGTCTCAGCTCAAGTAGCAATTGTAGTACCTAGTGCTGTTAAGACTGTTCCGGCGACTGTAAAGGCAGAAGCTGCTCAGATAGTCCCTGCGACAAAAGCCGTTGTAGCACCTGCTGCAACCGTACCAGCTCAATCGGTTAGTCTTGAGATGATTCTTAATGTATTGAGTAGTAAAAATCTGAATGAAGAGGACTTACTAAGAGCAATCGCTCTTAATAAGAATGTAGATATTTCATTAGTTCCAGTTTTAGAAAAGTGGAACGAAAGACAACTTCATTTTGCAATAAAAATCGCTAAAAGTTTGTAAACCCTTGGAGGGCTTAGCAACCCTCCTTACTAGGAGTAAAGAAATGAACGTATTAGATTATGCGGTAAGTTATGCAAAAGCAGGGTTTCAAGTAGTCACTTTAGACAGCAGTATGAGAGCAGTGCGTAGATCTTCGACAAGAGATCTGCACAAGATTCACGAAGACTTTAACTCTCTGAAAAAAAATGTTGGAATACTTGCTGGCTTCGTATCGCAAGTAACAGTCCTAGAAGTTTGCGGAGAAAGTCCGTTTCTTTTGTACGCTTCATTATGTGAAACGTATAATGAATTAGCTGATTCAGACCCCCTAGTTGTTAGTAAACCCGGGAAAATGTTTTTTTTCTGGCAGTATAAAAATAATTTCTCAGGTCGCAAGTTGTTTGATTTTGCTAGATTTTTAAATGAGAAGGAAGTAGTAGTTATGCCTCCATCTCTGAGCGGCGATCACATTGAAAGAACTAAGTTGAGTGAATTGAGGATATCGTTATGAAACTAACTTTCAGTCTGAAAGCCGAAAAAAATGGGTTGAGTGAACACGAGGAACAAGTAGCTTTCGTAAGATTTTTTCGATTATCTCACCCAAAGCACAAAATTTTTGCTATTCCCAATGGCGGGAGTCGGGGTGATTCAATAAGCTCAGTGATTGCAGGACATCAACTAAAATTAGAAGGAGTAGATCGAGGTGTGCCAGATCTATTTATTCCGCATCTACGCCTTTTCATAGAAATGAAATCAAAAAAAGGCACTCTTAGTAAAGAACAGGAGGAATACATTCGTTATTTAAAAAATGTCGGTTTTCACGTCCATGTTGCTTATTCATGTGAAGAAGCTATTCAGATAGTGAAAGACATCGAAAAGCTGCTGAATTAACTAGAACCAGGGTCCTCCACAATGTGAGGACCTTTTTTATGGAGAACTTATGAAAATCACTCGTCGACAAATAGTTCGCAGTTCTAAAAAAATGGATGTCCATCCTGTCCTGGAACGTGTGTATCTAGGACGTGGACTCACAGAGCGCCAAGATCTGTCTATAAAAAATTTATTACATCCGAGAGATTTAACGGGGATAGTCCCGGCTGTGAAATTACTCGCAGATGTTATTAAAAGTGGGGAGGGGATTGTCATTGTTGGAGACTTTGATGCGGACGGGGCAACAGCGTGCGCAGTTGGTGTAAAAGCTCTCCAATTAATGGGTGCCAAGAATGTAGGTTATGTGATTCCAAATCGATTAATCCACGGATACGGACTCACGATTCCAATTGTTGAAAAAGTGAAAGAGATGTCTCCAGGATTACTTATCACTGTTGATAGTGGGATATCAAACGTGGAAGAGGTTGCCATTGCGCGCAATCTTGGAATACGAGTGTTAATTACAGATCATCATATTCCTGGAGCTGCACTTCCGCCTGCGAACGCAATCATCAATCCGAACAGACGTGATGATAAGTTCAAAAGTAAGAATCTGGCCGGGGTTGGAGTTATCTTTTACGTGATGATGGCGCTTAGGGCGCAGCTAAGAGCAACTGGTTGGTTTAATCTTGGTAGACCCGAACCAAACCTCACCGCGCTATTAGATTTAGTAGCCTTAGGAACTATAGCGGATGTTGTCCCATTGGATCATAACAATCGAATTCTAGTACAAAAAGGACTACAAAGAATTCGAAGTGGAAATGCTTGTCCAGGCGTTTCAGCTATTTTAGAAATGGCAGGTTGTAATCATCAACAATTGGTTGCAACAGATCTTGGTTTTAAAATAGGACCTCGGCTTAACGCCGCAGGTCGCATGGATGATATGGCAGTAGGAGTTCGATGCCTACTCGCGGAGAGTAGGGAGCAAGCTCTGCCACTTGCTAAAGAACTAAATGATTTTAATTTAAGTCGGCGCAGTGTTGAATCAAAAATGAAAGATCAGGCGTTAGAGAATTTGGAGTCTATCCAAATGGATGGAGATTTACCTTGGGGTCTTGCTTTGTTTAAAGAGGGGTGGCATCCAGGCGTTATCGGGATTCTCGCTTCACGAATTAAAGATAAATATCATCGCCCGGTGATTGCTTTTGCTAATGGAGATAACTCAACTCTTCGTGGATCTATGAGAAGTATTCCAGGACTACATGCGAGGGATGCGCTTGATAGTCTTGCGCGGCAGCATCCTGGATTAATTTTAGCTTTTGGAGGTCATGCGATGGCTGCGGGTCTAAAAATTCCAAAGAACAAATTTGATTTTTTCTCTAAAGAATTTGATAAGGAGGTAAGGTGCAGATTGAAACCAGAAGACCTATCCGAAGAAATTCTATCCGATGGTGAGATTAATCCCAAGGATTTAACATTAAGTCTCGCTGAGGAGATCCGCGCTGCTGGCCCTTGGGGACAGGGATTCCCAGAACCTATTTTTGACGGAATCTTTCAATGCGTGGAAGCCAAATCTCTTAATGGACTACATACAAGACTAAAACTTTCGGTTGGGGGGATAGATCCTATTGGAGCGATTGCTTTTAACTGTACGAAAGATGCGCAGGTGTTATCTGGAGCCTCCTTGCATATTGCTTACCGTTTAGACGTCAATGAGTACCAAGGAAAGAAAAGCCTTCAGTTGAATGTGCAGTATATTATGCAATAAAAGTATTGCATATTAGAGTAAATAGAGTATGCTATCTCTTAGTTGATTATCGTTTTTTACCTTCTAGGAGATAGCAATGAACGCACGACAAAGAGCAATAATAGCAGCACAAAAGCGGGTTGTTAAAACTGACAGTAGAATAATTAAGTTAAGACAACGTATTGTTTGGACAAAAGAAAGATCATTCAAGGCGGCTGCCAGGATAACTGCCGCGCAAGCTCGCTTAACTAAACTAGATAAAAAAATAGATGAGATGAACAGCGTTTTAGATAAAGTTGAAATTTCTCGAACAGAGACCGTAGAACTTCTTGAAAATGCGGGGGCTGCGATCTATCCGATTATCGAGTCAAATTTAGATCTTGAGTTAGTTTCTACAGAACCTGTTGAAGAAATTGTAGAAGAATTGGATCAAGTAGTTGCTGAAGATATTACGATAGAATTAGTTCCAGAAGTGGACATAGAACCAGAATCTTTTGAAGAAGTAATAGAAGATGTTGAACTGGTAGGTTCTGAAGTAATAGAAGAGATTGTAGAGCCTCCAAGCGCGCCGACTCTCAGAGAGAAGTACGAGGCAGCACAGAAAATTTACAGGTTTGAAATGTCTGAAGTAAAAAATCATCCGTTGAATTATGAAATGCACATGGGTCCAAACTTTGTGGCAAGAACTAAATACATACGTGAATATGAGCTGGACACGAGAGTTTATGTTAATTTTGCAAGAAATCTGGGGATTGAAATTTCTTGCAGCGAAGATCAACGCCCGAAAGTTTATCGATACCTGAAAGAAGTATTCAAGTACTGCCCAACCTGGGAAATACATGAAGAAATGACTAAAAAGAATTTAAAATTACTAGAAAAGATGCTGGCAGCACCGAAAAATTGCTTACTTTTTCAAGCTGCTACGTGGTTTAATATCCACCTCAATCTCAGTCTTCATAAACCCGAAACCTTTTCTAAATTGCTCGAAGTCCCAGCAAAAAAGAAAAGAATAGTAAGAAAGAAAGTGTAAGGATGCTCAGTAAAAAAAGGGAGGCCCCCAAAGGCCTCCCTTTTTTGTTGTGTAAAAAACAACTAAAGCATTTTATATTGTTGCCGATATGGTACATATGATGAAATCTAGGATTATTTATGATAAATCATGATCAGATCGAACATTCAGAAGTCAGAAAAAGCTTGGAGCGTCTGACTTCAGAAGTTGCTCGCTTATGTGAAAAAACTTCTTGGATACACGAAAGTGTGTCGGAACACTCTAATGACTTAGCCAAAGTGTCTAACAGATTACTCATAGTTGAATCTCATCTAAACTCAATGAGTTTAATTGAGGAAAAGCGCTCCCAACAAATATCTAGTAGAATAAATTTGGGATTGGGCGTTGGAACACTGTTGGCAGCGCTTCTTTCTGTTCCATATGTCGCTAAATTTTTATGACAAAAGAAATCGT
>Ga0268280_1001469_pt1 | contig 15800 bp, 14 predicted proteins | sample saktaG_9_FD_190139 | JGI IMG/M metagenome (GOLD analysis project Ga0268280, IMG submission 190139) | Saline water microbial communities from Sakinaw Lake, British Columbia, Canada - sak_2011_5_24_40m | ecosystem: Environmental > Aquatic > Non-marine Saline and Alkaline > Saline ... | reverse complement strand
AACACAGTCTGATTGCGAGGAGCGAAGCGACGCGGCAATCCCGTAATCTTGGGGGACATTCTTCTTTTGTATTCCCGCACTTATGCTTGGCGAAAGTAAAGTGTGTCCCCCTATTAATTATTTTCCCAAAAAAGAAGGGTTTTTAAAACTTATGTCGAATACTTTATATATAACACGTAAAATATTTCATGTAAACAATCTTGGGGGACATTCTTCTTTTGTATTCCCGCACTTATGCTTGGCGAAAGTAAAGTGTGTCCCCCTTATACGTGAAATATTTCACTTAAATACTATTTTTTATTTTTATAATTTTAAATAAATTTAATATTGTAACCTGTATGAAGGTAACAGGAGAGACTTTTTCTTTCCATCATAAAAGAAAAAGAGCCGAAGAGGCAAGATACTAAAAGTATCTAAACTTTCAGGCCAATGGACTGTTACCGGACAGAACTCTGGAGAGCTTTATACTAAAAAGCACCGACGGGGCAACTCCTAATCTTTAGGAAAACCCATACAGAGTTTACTAAAAAGAACTATCTCCTAATTTCTTAGGAAGAATCTTTCAGGTAAAAGGACAGAGTAAGAAAGTAATATTATTATTTTCTTACTCTGTCCTTTTTATTTAAAAATAATGTATCCGATTAATCAAAAGCTGAGAAAGATAAACTATTCCAAAGGATAGGGCGCAAAGTCATGGGTCTAAGATATTGTCATTCTCAGACAATATTATGACCGCCAGACTGCTGGCTTTTTTGCGTGATTAGCAGAATCAATAAAAAAAGTTAAATTTTAAGAGGTATTAGATTAAAAAAAATTAGGGAATATATGTATCTAATTTAATATATTTAAAGAGGGAAGTAAAATGAAAAAGTATCTAATATTATTATTAGTTATGAGTATTCTTTTTATTCCTGCACGCATTTTTGCTACAGATTATCAATTACCCACCATAGCGGTAGTATCCTTTGAGAATCACTCAAAAGTTAGGGTACTTGACTTGGAGAATATGGGATTGCAATTTTTAGAAAGTGCCTTAGCTAAAACAGGAATATTTACATTATTAGATCGCCTTACCGTACAAAAATCCTTAGAAGAAATTGGTTTTAGTAGTACCACCGGTTTAGTAGACCCTTCTTATTCTATCCAATTAGGCAAGATGTTAGGTGTAAGATATCTGGCTACCGGCAACCTTATCGATATTACTCAAAAGATAACCGCATTTAAAGGTTATGGTATTACTACCAAACAAGCAGCAGTATCGGTAACCATAGGATTAAGGGTAGTAGATGCCGAAAAGGGCACTATATTTTTTATCGATCAAGATGTGGCGGCTGAAGAAATTCCTATTAGTACCCAAAATGCCAATATCTCAGGACAGACCTATAGCATCTATCAAAATTTGATGAAACAGGCAATATTAAAATCGATTAATAGTCTAAGACAGAGAGTAATAGCTACAACACCGGAGGCCCCAAAAATTCCCAAAATGATCTTAGTACCGATCAATTCAGAACCGATAGGTGCAGATGTAGAAGTCAGCGGGATATTTTATGGCAATACTCCGTGTGAGTTGTCTTTGGAAGAAGGCAAGGTATTAGAAATAACTATAAGTTTGGGCGGCTATGACCCCTGGATAAAAAAAATATTAATAAATCCTGCTTTAGAGATAAATGCTAAGTTAAATAAAACCATCTCTCCAGCTGATAGTTCCGATCTTAACGTAAATATAGGGATCACTCCTTCTGATGACTAACTTGTTCTGAAATAAAACAATATTCTAGAAAAGTTAGAATAATAGTTAAAGCGAGGTAATAAAATGTTAAACCGAAAATATATAGTTTTATTTATCATGCTAGTTTGCTTAATTTTGCTTATTTCTAATCTAAGTTTTTCCCAAGAACTCCACCGAATAGTCGTTGTGGGAATTACCTCTACTGCTCCTGGTTATATCTGGAGAAGTGATTCGCCTTTAGCTGCTGGTGCTACTGAACTAATGATCAATGCTTTACTTGGCACCAATTGTTTTCGGGTATTCGAAAGGTCCAAGTTGGATGCCATTTTACAAGAACAAGATTTCCAGAACTTTTCTGGTTTAGTAGATCAAACTACCGCAGTAAAGTTAGGAAAGATGATCGGGGTAGATGCCATACTTACCGGTAGCCTGACGAACATTTCTTTTGCAACAGGGGAAGGAATAAAAATTGGCCCTTTAAATGTTAAAAAATCTTCTACCAGAGTAGTCATGACCATTCGTATCATAGATGTTACCACCGGTGAAATTCTCTATTCTACTATTCAGGAAGAGAAGGCTTCCAAATCTGCTATTTCTGGTGTATTTGCCCATTCCTATCCCCGGTGGGATAGGATTCTCTCATCAGGAAGCAGTAGATATCCTCTCCGCAGTTCAATTAATCTGCGACAAAGTAGCCTTGGATTTTGCCGCTAAGATAGATAAAGAGAGTATAACCCTAAGTTCAGCACCCCTGGAAGGATATATAGTAAAAGTGGAATCAACTTCTAGTGGGGGAATAACTCAGGTCTATATAAATCTTGGAGAAAGTTCTGGCATACGAGTGGGAGATGAAATAAGAATCTATCGTGAAGGGGAAGTGATCCTTGATCCTAAAACTAATGAGATCTTAGATAGAGAATTAGATTTAATCGCCCAGGCGAGGATAAAGACAGTTAGAGATAAACTCTCTATTGCTATGGTTACTACCAAATTTAAAAATCTGCCAATACAAAACGAAGATATTGTGGAGGTGGTAAGATAAAATGTAAAGATTTAATAAGTTTCTTTAACATATGACTTTCTTAAATATTTTTTTGTTGGGATATTATATATGTATAAATAATATTTAGAAATTTTTTATTGAAATAACTAACTTGTTCGCCTTAAGAAAAAAGGAGGAAAATAAAATGAAATTTCATGGTAAATCAATTATTATAATTTCTATTATGATTTTGGGATTGTTAATAATTTTATTATTAAGTGGGTGTTTCTTATCTCCGCAAAATGGCAATATTGAAGGATACGTATATGTTCCCGAATCTCCTACCAAAGGAATGCCAATCATATTAAGAGATTCATCTCAGGTCCCTGCCGGGTATAAACCCTTAGTAGGAGCTACGGTAGGAGCAGTGGGTTTCTCTGTGATTACCACCACCGATAATGATGGATATTTTATATTAATAGATCTTCCTACAGGGATGATTATTGTTAATATTATCCCCCCATCTGGCTCAGGATACCAGTCCTTAACTATTCCTATACAAGTTGTTGGAAATACAACAGTCGATATAGGTAATTATGGATCAGTTAGTCTTCCTAGTGAAAATACAGACCACTGGGATGTGACAATCAATAAGATTGATACCACCAACTGGCCAGAGGTTAAGGTCTATGTCCAGGTAATAGATCCGGACAATAATAGTCCCATTATTGGAGCGACTTCTAATGATTTTGAGGTAGATATAAGCGGAAATAAGATCGATTCTTTGACAGTTACTCAATTTGGCGGAACTTCAGCTTCTCCTTCTTCCAGTAGTCTGGTAATAGATAGAAGTGGAAGTATGAGTGGTACTAAATTGTCTGATGCTAAGACTGCTGCCAAGACCTTTGTTTATTTTATGACCGCTAATGATCGAGCTGAGGTAGTCAGCTTTGCCTCGAGTGTAACAGTAGATCAATCCTTTACCAACGATAAATCGGCTTTATATAATGCGATTGATAATTTATATGCTACTGGAACGACTGCCCTATATGATGGAATCTGGAAAGGACTGGATGATACGGCTTTAGAGACCAATGAGCGCAAAGCGGTAATAGCCCTTACTGATGGCGAGGAAAATGATAGTAGTTCAGAACATGGTGGAGGTAGTCCCCCGGATAATAGTGATGTAATTGGACATGCCAATGATTTAAATATCCCCATTTATACCATCGGTCTTGGCCTAAGTAAGGGATTTACAGTCGAAGAAGGAGTTCGTATTTCCAGAAGTTTTGATCCCATCCAAGACTTACAACAAATCGCTGATGATACCGGAGGAAAATTCTTCAATGCCCCAACAAGTTCAGATCTTGAATATATCTATGTCCAGATTACCCAGCGAATTCAGCAGCAATATATTATTACTTTTACTGATAATACCGGTATTACTGAAGGCTACTTAACCGTTAAATTAAATTATAATCAACTGTATGGAGAAGATACTAAAGAATATAAGCCTATTGAAGTGCCAGTAGAACAAAATAAAACTGAGTATCGTGCGTTTTTAGTAGGAGTAGGTGATTATGTAACTTGTCCTAATTGGTATCCTTATGCTAAAGAAACTACAGATCTTTTGTCACCCCCCTACGATGTTAAAATGATGAAACAAACTCTTAATCAATGCAGATTTGGTTCGTTAAATACTGAATTTATATCTATCGAGGATGTTATGGATACTTGGGCAACAAAATTAGCAATATTATATGGTATTAAGTCTACTTTTGCCGGGGCAGATGCTAATGATATTTCTTACTTTTATTTTAATGGCCATGGAAGTCGAGACTTTAATACTTCGTATTTATGCCCAACTAGTGCATCCTCTAATGTATTTTTGTGGTTGTGGTTAGTTACTGATACATCTTCTTGTATTAGTGTAGATGAATTAGAAAGCGCCTTAAGCGCTGTTCCAGGTACCAAAGTTGTTTTGCTTGATTGTTGTCATTCGGGTGGATTCATCGGAAAGGGAGAAGATGAGGTTACAAGTGATGACCTGGTAGCTTTTAATAATGATGTAATTAATATTTTTTCCCAAAGCTCATCTAATAAGGGTAATCTTTCTACTAACAAATATATAGTTTTAACTAATTGTGCTTCTAGCCAGATTGGTTATGAACTTATAAATGTGGACATAACGGATGATGGATATATACTAACTGAAGATCCTTATTGTTATTTTACTAAATTCTTGTGTGAAGGATGTGGATATAATCAGGCCTGCCCTTATCCTGCTGATTCTAATATAGATACACAGGTTACCTTGAATGAAGCGTATACATATATTAAAGATCGGTCCTCAACAATAAGTACATTAAACGAAACTGATGTACAAATTTGGCCTGAAAATTCATCTTTCACTATTGTCGAATACTAAGAAGATAAATTTTATAAGCTAATGTAAATAAAATAATAGAAATAAACAATAAAGAGATGTAAGATTATGAAACGAATAAATTTCATTTTATTAAGTTTGCTAATCTTAATAATTTTAATTATTAGCACCCCAAGTTTTTCCCAAAGCCTTCCCCGAGTAGCAGTAATGGACATAACTTCTACTGCTTATGGTTATACATGGGAAAACGATTCTAATGTTTCTAAATTCGCTACTCAGCAACTAGTTGATGTTTTAAATAAAACTGATTATTTTCAAGTATTTGAGAAATTTAAAATAGACAGTATTTTACAAAAGAAAAAGATTCAGTATAATCACAATTTACTTGATCTTTCTAGTGTAGTTAAATTGGGAAAACTGATAGGAGTAGATTTAATAGTAGTTGCTAAAGTATATTCAGTTAGTTTTAGAGATTGTTCATTTATGTTAAATTCAGAAAAAAAATGTAGAGTGAACATGAGTATTCGAATAATTGATGTCAATAAAGGTAAAATTATTTATTCTACCGAACAATCTGAAAAATCTTCTCAATGTAGTTATGAGACCTCTAAAGTTATATTAGAACTAATAAATATAATTGGGAATAGAGTATTTTCAGATTTTATTGACAAGTTAGATAAAAAAGAAATTGAAATATCCTCATTTTGCTTGGAAGGATATGTGGTAAAAGTAGAATCAACCTCTTCTGGTGGTATAACCCAGGTCTATATAAACCTGGGAGAAAACTCTGGTATCAAAGTGGGAGAGGAAATAAGAATCTATCGAGAAGGAGAGGTAATACGTGATCCCAAGACCAATGAAGTCTTAGATAGAGAATTAGATTTAATCGCTCAGGCAAGGGTAAAGACAGTTAGAGATAAGCTTTCCATTGCCTTGGTTACCACCAAATTTAGAAATATACCCATCCAACAACTCGATATTGTGGAAGTGATGAGGTGAAAATATATTTCAAAGATATAGACTTCAATAATGAATTTTGCTAATTTTAAAAGTATAAAAAATAAATACTGAAGTGAATAAAATAAATTCTATGTACGATGTAGTAACAATGCAGTGAGTGGTTAGGAATCATTTTGTATGTATTTATAATTAATTTAGGAGGTGTTTTGCATGTGTTTTAATAAATTATTTAAGCTTGTTATATTAATTATTCTTCTCGTTTCCTTTGCTATTTTTTCCGGCTGTGGAGGCGGAAATCCAATAATTCCCCCAAGCGATGAAACTACTACGGACGAAGAATTTAACGCTATTCTTGATAATGGTGAAAACGCAATCGATAAATTTGAAGAATACTGCAATTCAATAGGAGAAGAACAAGCATACCAGGCAACCGTTGATTTTTTAGAACAACAAGATGGAGTGAAAGAAGCAGGAATAGGAGAAGATGGAACTACTTATATGGTTTGAATGTGAAAATGGCTACTTAGTAGGAATTCTCTCTACCGAAGAGGATGAAAAAGCAAACGAAAAAGGAATAGAATTACCTTTTGACCAAAGCAAGGTTGTGCCTTCTACTGAAAAAGCACTTATCTTAAATCCTGGTTTTAATATTTTTGGCACCCTTAATGCACAAAAGATAAAAGGAAAATTGAATTCCCTTTATGGTGGTTATGTTTATAAATCAGGTTTAAATGTTTCTATAGAATTGATGAAGGAATTATATCAATATAGTGTGGTGTATATAATAACTCATGGTGGGATATTTAAGGGTAATGAGAGCATTTGTTTAAGCATAGAGGCAACTAATGATATTAAAGATCAATATGATTATTATTTTACAAAACCAGAAAATAAATATTTAACTATAGGTTTCGTAGATGGGAAACCTTATGTTTGTATTACCCCTTCCTTTATTAGGGAATGTAATTCGGGCACTTTTCCCGATAGCCTAATATGTATTAGTGCTTGTCATTCTTTAGAAAATGAAACGATGGCTAAAGCATTTGAAGGAAAAGGTGCATACGTCTATTGTGGTTTCAATTCAACTTCGAGATTTTCTGATAATACCACAGTTGAGTTTTTCGAAAACTTAATAAGCGAAGAAATGAATGTAGAGGATGCAATATACAATCTTAGTAATAGCAATTTTAAATATTATCCGGAAAATCATGGTGATTTATATTTAAAAGAAGAAATCTTAACCCCCGAAGAAATAGAATTGATAAGAAAATGGGGTTTTGGTGGTGATTATGTAGTTAGATGGCCTGATGGATATGTAGATGTATATGATGCAACTAATTATAGTCTGATGCAAGATGTTATCAATGAGTGGAACGATGCTATTGATGGACCAGTTGAATTTTATCTCAGCAGTAATCCAAATAGCCCGGTAAAAGTGATATTTGATTCGAGTTTAGAGTTAGAAAATCTATGTTTCACCCAAAATTGGATATGGGGACTTGATTATGCTTTTTCGGAGGTAATAATAAAAATAAATCCTAGCGGATCTGGTTGTGGTGGTTCTAATACTAAATATTGTTTATATTTGGTTGCGTTTAGGAGGGCTGCAGGTTTTGCAGGTTGGACCACTAAAGGTATTCCCTTTGAAGAATGGTCTAATTTTAATACAATAAATGATACTATGAAAAAAATGGTAAAAGCTCTGTATAAAGTTCCTCCTGGATATTACCTAGGTGATACTAAACAAAGGAAGGATCACTCTGATAATGTTATGAAGAATATATTTACAAGTGGGGGTGGAAATTGCTTAGATGAGGGTAAAAAATAAAAAAGATTATTTTTGATTTTTTTAAGAAGATGAAAAAATAAATAAAATATTAGATTTACATTGTTTCAAACAAGGAGGTCTTTACATTGAAAAAATATCAGTATCATGTGGTAACAATAAGTTTATTACCCCTGATGCTGGTTATATTATAAATGATGTTTTGGTAGATAGAAGCTCAGTAAGAGCAGTAAGTCCATACACTTTTACTAATGTAACCCAAGACCATCTACTGTGATTAAAATAATGAAAAAGTACTGAAAAGACAAGATACAAAATGTATCTATATTTTTAAGTAAAAGAACCATTAACGAATAGAACTCTATCAGAATTTAAAGAAAATATAATATTTTGGGAGGTGTTAGATTGTAAATATTACTAAATATAGTTACAAAAAAAGAACGGAAAAGGGGCCAAAATATGAAAGAAAATCGATTTATTAAAGTAGTATTAATAATAATTGGAATTTTATTGTCACTAAACCTTATTGTATTACTATTATCAAACCCAACACCTTCTTATGCTGCAAAGTCGATACAATATAAAGTGGTTAGAAGCAAAGAAGTTCCGAGAGATGAAGAGAATTTTGAAAAATTATTTAATGAGTATGGCAAAGAAGGTTGGGAATTTGTTGCATCTGATCTGCAATGGGGATTATATATCTTTAAAAGATAAATTAGAGTATTAATAATTATGAGATAATAATTATAAAACTTCTATATTGTTTAGCTAATTTTTAAAATTCTAAAAATATCAAAAAATAAAGGAGGAAGAAAAATGTTTAAGAAAGTGAGATTATTTATTACAGTAATGATATTGGTACTGGCGACAATTATTACTTTTACAGGAGGTGTATTTTCTCAAGAATATACCGGGTTAATTATCGATGCTACTGGATTGAAAGCTGATGCGGTTCTTTATCCTGAAATACTTACTATTGATGAGGAAGGAACTAAGCAACCTGTATACACTTTACTTATCGCTGACCCTCTCTTATGTGAAAAAATTGGTTTAATACAATATACGGATACATTAGATGAGGCTATGCAGGCAGCTCGGGTAGGTGCAAATCCCTATGTCGTTAAAGTAAAAGAATTAGTAGGTACTATGATAAAAGGAAATTTTGTTATTGCTCTGGAAGATGCACGTAAGATTAGAGAAGCTAATAAAATTTCTAATTTCCTTACTCAATGCCGGGTAGCAATTGTTACAGGAGAAGCAGATGGTACTGGCAGAACTATAGTTGCACCTGAAGAAGGTGGAAGTGCTAAAGTTTATAGTACCACAGATATGGTTGGAGGAATAGATCATATAGATTACAAGCGAAATATGGCTATTGCTTTTGGAGAAGGAACTATACCGGAGAATGCACCAGATGCGCAAACCGGTCGTATTATGGCTAAAGAGGAAGCCATACTAAGGGCTGAAGCAGGACTTGTTAAAATTCTACAAGGTATTCAAATTTGTTCAGAAACAACTTCTGAGATTGCTGAGCAACATAATGTAATTATGTTAACTACTCGGAAATTTGAAGGTTTTCTCAAAGGTGCCACTATGAACACTTTAAAATATGTAACCAATGAAAAAACAGGAGAGCTTGAATATGTTTTAGTGGGAATGGAAGTACCTTTATCTACTACAATTAATGCTTTGTTAGTCCCTATTCACAAAGATGTACTTTACCGTATTTACGAATTCAGTAAACCAAATTATTAATTAATTATTAAAGCTCTAAGATTTAAAGGGGGAACAATGTTCCCCCTTTAAAATTGAAGGGAGGTAAAATTATGAAGAAAGAATTTTATTGGATATCAAAAATAGCAGTAATTTTATTATTGATTATAATGAATTTATTGCCAGTTTCAGCTGAAACTACCGGAATTAATTGCGGTAATATTAAAGAAATTATAGTAGAAGGTCTGTCTTCTATTCAACCTAATGAGGACATTGCTAATGCACGGAACCGTGCTATCTCTGACGCATTACGGCATGCAGTAGAGCGAGTACTTGGCCTCTATATTGAAGAAGAAACTTTAATGGAAGATTTTTCTAAATTGGAAATTGCGGTTTACAAAGAGGCCAAAGGGCATGTGGTTACTTATGAGATAATAGAAGATTCTGAAAAAATAGAAGGAGGCATATACTGCTTAAGACTTAAGGCCACTATTTGTTTGGAGCCTCGTATCTTGGTCATTATTCCTGAGGAACATAACGGGAAAGAAATAGTAGATCGTACAGCTGAATCGACTATTATTGATGGATTACTTAAAGCTGGTTTTTCAGTTGTAGGTAAACAGGAGAGGGAAAGCATATATAGAAATCCTTTAATTAAGAGAATTTTAGAAGGGGATAAGAAAGCAGTTTTAGAACTTGCGATGTATTATGGTGCCAACGTGGTTATCATTGGTAAAGCAAGTAGTGAAAAAACAGGGATGGTATCAGATTTTCATTCTGTACGTGCTTATTTAGAGGTTCAGGTCCATAAAACAGATGATGATAAAATTATAGCGGCTCATAACCTGCAGATATCTGGAGCAGGTATTAGCGAAAATAGTGCAAGTAAGATGGCTTTCAATTTAGCAGGTGAGCAGATGGCTGATTATTTGATAGAAAGATTGGCTGAATATCGAAATCTTGAAGAGATTAAAACTATTCACTTGTTTATTGATAATTTAAAAAGTGATTATCAATTTAATAAATTAAAAGAACTAATAGGTAAGATGCTCTCAGTTATTGAGGTAAAGGTTAATTTTATAGAAAATGATAAAGCTGAATTAATCATAAAAAGTTTAGGAGATATGCAAGGGTTAGTGGAGAACTTAGATGATTTAAGTCTTATGGATTTAGATATAAAAAGGACTAAGGAAGATACTTTGCACATTACCGTAAGGTAATAGCCTTTAAGATTATATTAAATTTTACAAAACTTAAATTAATGCCAAGAGAAATATATTATATAATTGAGGTAAAAAATTATATGATTTCTTATCCTAAAATTATAAAAATCATAATAATATTTATTGTTTTGTGGATAAATATCCTTATATCAGTAGCCGACTCTGATTTATCGAAAATATATCTGGAAAGGGCTAAGCTTTACTATAAAAGCGGCTATACAAATGAAGCAATAGAAGAATGTGAAAAAATTCTTGAATCCGAACCTCTCAACGAAGGTGCTCAAAAGATAATAACTGAAATCCAATCTAAATTCAAAGATACCGAAACTCCTAATCTCTTATTCATTCGTGAATTTGGTCCCCAAGGCTTTCAAGACGGAGAATTATCTACCTCTATTACCCTTACCGTAGATAATGAAGACAATGTTTATGTTGCTGATAGATATAATCATAATATTCAGAAATTTAATTCACAAGGAAATTTATTATTAACTTTTAGTCGGGAAGGAAACAAAAGAGATAATTTTTTCCGACCTATAGACCTATGTTATCAAAATAATACTCTATTCGTAATTGATTCATTTTACCACGAGATACGGCAATTCAGTGTAGATGGAATTCCCTTAAAAATCATTAATATTAAATATATAGAGAATCCTATAAGTATTGCTGTTGATGAAGAATTAAATATTTTTCTTTTAGATGCTAACAAAGTTCGAAAATTAAATATAAATGGTGAAATAGAAAAGGCATTTGGAGAAAATATACTATTAAATCCCAAGGAAATCACTTTGAATAGCAAGGGTAATATCTTAATTGTTGATATTAATAAAAATCCTTTGAAACTTTTTGATAAAAATGGTTATTTTGTAGGCCAATTTGGAGATAATATAATGGAGGAACCGATAGGAATTGCTGAAGATAAAGAAGGTAATTTTCTATTAATTGACCGCGCAAAAGACAAGATACTCGGATTTGATGAAAAAGGTAAATTTTTAACTCAATATCCAATGAGTCAAACCAAACTGATTAATCCTTTGGATATGGCTACTTCTCCGCATAATCTGGTTTATATTGCTCATCAAGGAAAGAACCGTATATTAGAATTTCAACATAAATATGCCCGTAGCAAAGAAGAACATTCTGCCTTAGGTGAACTGTATTTACAAGAACAAAATAATCTTTCAGCTATCGAGGAATTCCAAAAAGCTATTCGATTAGGTTTAGACACTTCCAGGGTATATTATCTTCTCGGACGCGCCTATCAACAGGAGGGAAAATGGGAACAAGCGATTAATGAATATGAAAAAGCTATCCAAATAAGACCACAAGCGGAAATATATTTTTATTGTGGGAATGCCTATTACGCTAATCATTTATACGAAAGGGCAGCTCAAAATTTCCAACAAGCCCTCCTTCTTGACCCCAAGGATATAAACCCTCTTAATAATCTGGGTTATGCATATTTAAACCTAAATAAGTTGGATGAGGCTTTTAAGATATTTTCTGAAGTATTAGCATTAGATTCTAATTATGTTGAGGCTTTAATTGGTCAGGGGATAGTTTTTTATAAAAACAAAAAGTACGAGCAAGCTATTGATGAATACAAAAAAGTTTTGGAGATCGATTCAACCAATAAAAAGGTTAATTATTATCTCGGTCAATCTTATTATGCCGATGGAAAATATAACGAAGCTATTAAAATTTTAGAAAAAGCTTCTGCTGAAGGACCTTATTTTGTAGATTCACTCTATTATTTAGGGCTCACTTATCAAGAAATAGGTGAAACTGATAAGGCAATTGAAGTTTTCCAATCAGCTCTAAAGATTGCTCCCGGCAGAGAGGACATTAAGAAGATTTTATTAAAAATTCAATACTAGGCTTATTCGATAAGATTATAAAAATATCCATAGATAACAATTGATGAATTTTTCAAGAAAGAAAATTAAACAAAAAAAGGAGATTTATAAAATGAAGAAACTCTTGTACATCTTAATTATCTTTGTCTTGTTATTTAGTTTAGGAAATGTCTTTGCTCAGGAAAATGTACTTTCGCAAAAAGTTAGTGAACTTGCAGACAAATTAGCCTTTGCGGTAGAGGGTTATGTAGCTGGGGTATCTGGGGAAACAGTTTATATTGATCTTGGGCAAGAATCAGGCATTGTAGAGGGTATTAAATTTGAAGTAGTCAGATTGGACAAGGATAATCCTTTTAAGAAGGGTGAAAAAATCATCGGTTACCCGGAGACAGAAGTTGGTCAGATAGAGATAACCGGGGTCAGAAAAGAAATGTCTTTGGCCAAGATAACTAATAAAGTTATGGCTATACAGGAAGGTGATAAGGTTTATCAAGAGATGAAAAAAGTGACCCGAATAGCTATCACTGAATTTACTTATGGAGATGATTTTAATGACTTTACCAGGAATGTCCAGGACATGCTTTATACTAACCTGATTCAAAAGGGAATGACTGTTGTAGAACGAGAGAAAATGGAACAGGTATTAAACGAACTGGGCAAAAGTTTTAGTGGAATGATTGATTCTTCCACCGCAGCTGAGATAGGAAATATGCTGGGAGTAGAAGCTATAGTAGTTGGTACCGTAGCTGATATGGGTAACTCTGTTGACCTTAGGGCTCGCTTGGTGGATGTAGAAAAAGGTGCGGCCATAACTGCTGCTCAAATCGATGTGGTCAAGGACCCGACTATTACAGGACTCTTAGGTAGTGGAGTTAGAAGCACTATATATGGAGAGAGGAATATTACTACACCAAAAGAAGCAAAAACTATACAAGAAGTAAAAATTCAGAATTTTACCTCTAATTTAATCAAATGGCAAAAAAAGGGAGATGGTATATATTTTGAATTAATTATTACAAGTGACCAAGATAGCTGGCTTGGAATGTATTCACGTATAGGATATATACCTGAATATGGTAAACAAGGTATAGGAAAAACAAGAATTTTTGATGAGTTTGGAAATGAATATTTTGCCAGCAATATTCAACTTGGAAATTACGTTATAGATAAGAAATACAATGTCCAAAACACACTTATCGCTAGAGTACCTATGAAGGTAATTGTCTCCTTTGATAATTTTTCATCTCAGGCGAAAATAGTAACCTTACTCGAAATTAGATGTTATGCTAATGATAAATTTTTCTCAATTCAATTCAAAAATATTCCTATAACGGAATAAGAGTTATAAAAATAGTATTATGATTAATTTTAGAAACGGTAAAATAAATAATTTATTAAAAAACTTTTTTCTCTTTTCTATATGGTATCTAAAAAGAAAGAAAATTAATGTTATATTATTCTTAAAAAGAGTACAAAATTAAAATATAAGGGGGGGGAGGTGAAAGAGATGAAGCTTTTCTTTGGCATAGTTTTTTTATTTGCAGGAATAATTTTATGTTTCACTGTTATTGGTGCTATCTTTGGAATTCCTTTACTCGTCGTAGGAATTATTTTATTGGTATCCTGGCGTCAACAAAAACTTAAAGAAACAATAAAAGAAGCAGCGAAAGAATTTGGAAAAGGATTTAAGGAAGGAACTTCAGAAGTAGATAAAAAATAATAACAAAAAAATTAAGTATTTTTTCTATTTTATTATCTTAAAATTTTCTAAAAAAACGGAAAGCCCGTATCAATACTTCGGGCTTTCCACCCGATATTGAATAAATAGGAATACATCCCATTTTCTTAGACAATAAATATTTTTCTTTTTAATTAGATAAATAGGGAAGGTGTACCAAGTCAATAATTCGGTAACTTTTAGCAGAAGAGCGCCAAGAAGTTTTATATTTCTTACAGGGTGAAAGTCCTTGTTGGGTAGGGTCTAGCCAACCACCCATACCAAGTGTTGCATTGAAATGGGTAACCATTAGATGAAGCGTACACAGGGAAACAGATAGGCCATAGGGAAGACCGTACTTCCTGAAGTGAATTATACAGCCTCGTCAATAAAGATTAATGCAGATGGCGACGTCGTTTCTGCAACGGAAGCCTACACAAAAGAATCGCTAAAGGTGAGATTCTAAGAGGGTCTGTCGGGGTCTTGGCACATGGCATGTCTGTAGAGAGATATAAAGAACTTGGGAGACCCTATAAGCTCCTTAACAAAAGGTAAGTCTACCCGATGAAAAGAGAGGATGACTGATGGCTTATAGGGATTCGGATCAGCTCATATTACTCTATACCATAGAGGAAGGGGCTGACAGAATACGTAGCCTGCAAAGGAAACATTTGCCGGGCAAGTAGGACTGGAGGAACAAATGCAAACCTCACTGCAGGGAATAGCAAAGAAGGCAAAACAAAATAAGAAGCATCGATTCCGTGATCTCTATCAGCTACTAAATGAAGAGAATCTTCTGGATTCTTGGAGATACCTGAACAACAAGGCAGCCTCAGGAGTAGACAGAATATCAATGAAAGAATTTGAGGTTAATCTACCGACCAATATCCAAGGATTAGTTACAAGCCTAAAAGAGAAACGGTATCGGGCAAAACTGGTAAGAAGGGTGAACATCCCAAAAGAAAATGGCAAGCACCGTTCTTTAGGTATACCTACTATAGGTGACAAACTGATACAGAAGGCAGTAGCCAGAATACTTGAAGCGATATACGAACAAGACTTTCTTAGCTCTAGTTACGGATATCGTCCCGCCATTGGAGCAAAAGATGCAGTAAAAGACCTATCTGTTACCTTGGCAAGAGGAAGATATGGTTACATATTAGATGCAGACTTACAAGGATTCTTTGACCATATCAATCACCAGTGGTTACACAAAATGTTAGAAGAAAGGATTGATGATGAACCATTTATCCATCTAATAACCAAATGGTTAAAAGCAGGCATCCTTTCCACCGACGGCAAAGTATTGCACCCGGTAACCGGGACACCACAAGGGGGAATAGTAAGTCCGATACTGGCTAATATCTACTTACATTACGTACTTGACCTCTGGTTTAAAAAGAAGGTGAAACCTAATTGTAAAGGAGAAGTCTATCTCTGTA
>Ga0268280_1001468_pt1 | contig 15801 bp, 12 predicted proteins | sample saktaG_9_FD_190139 | JGI IMG/M metagenome (GOLD analysis project Ga0268280, IMG submission 190139) | Saline water microbial communities from Sakinaw Lake, British Columbia, Canada - sak_2011_5_24_40m | ecosystem: Environmental > Aquatic > Non-marine Saline and Alkaline > Saline ... | reverse complement strand
TGATGCCGGACTTACCTGCCTGCCCGACACCTCCGTCAAGAGGAGGGCCTGGGAATGGTGTTCCCAGGCCTCCCGTTGCTTTATGAAGCGCCGTTGAAAGTCCCCTTTTCCCGCTTAGTGCTTCATATCCTTGTAGGACAATTCGAAGGATGCGGCATTGTTCGTTGGATCGCTGTCCTCGCCGGTCTTGTAGGGAGAACCGTCCTGCTTGATAACGCGCAGGGTGAAGAGGCGTAAGGCATTGCCTTGCATGCTGTCCGTTGCCCAGCCGCCGAAGTCGGGGATCTGGAAGGAGGAGTTGACCTTAAAGGATTCGCCCGCCTTGAGAACGGTGAACGGCTTGGTGGCGAGAACAGCCGACACGCCGCTCATGGAGTAGGAATACTTGGGTGCATAGGCCAGGTTCATGATCACCTCGGCCACGGAGGGCGTGTTGCAGATTCCTTTGCCGATATTTGTCACCGTACCGAAGATGGTGACCATGCCATAGGCGCCTTTAGTCAGCGTGAGGCTGGCTCTAAGGTCGGCACTGGGATTGAAATCCGGAGGCTGATAAGACTTTTGCGGGAAGTTCGGTGAAAGCGGTGCTGCCGTTGCCCCGGCTTGAACAACGACGTGCGCCGTCATCAGGAGGAAACTGCACAGCAGTAACTTGGTGAGGAATTTGGACAGGTTCATGATTTTCTCCCGGGGTTTAGTTGAGGATCGCTTCAATTTTTAAAATGAACGCATGCAGGTAACTCATCAGACCGATCCGGCTAACACGCCGAATTTTGAAATATAACCCATGGAAGCCCCAAATCAGAAATCTCTCGAAATACCGTTAAATCGTTTCTCCCGGGTCTATTCCGGAGTTATTTCACCTATGGAACAGCCGCCCCATGTTCCCTGATGTCATCAGGCCATAAGGCAACTCTCAATAGAATTGTCCGGAATCCTTTGCAAACAGGGCTCCCCCGCCCTCCTCGAAACCGGGCAGATCACCTGCCATTGCGGACATGAAGCGCTGCCAACTGATCATTGTCAACCGGCACGCTCGCAAGCCGCGCAAAAGGGGTATCCGACGATTTTTGGCGAATCAAAATAAAATCGCTTAATTCAAAAGATTGTCGATCAGCCTAAATAAATTCATATTTCTCTGTTTTTTCGTCATTACTTTTCAGGATAATCGGCTGTTATTGCGTAATCATTAAGCCATAACCATTTAGCTCTCATAACGAAAACGGATGTCTGAATCACGAACGATCCCTCCTGTGAGTCATTGAAAAAGCACCCGCATTGTGTTAAAGGATTCCTGTCATGAATGATACGCCCGCCGGGGTCAATATGCCACACATCGCCGATGTCGCCTGGTGTCCGGGATGTGGAAGCCATATGCTGCAAAAGGCAGTAAAGCTGGCACTGCATGAGCTCATGATTGAGCAGGACAACTTCGTGATGGTTCCGGGGATAGGTCAGGCAATCAAACTGTCGAACAGGAAGCTTGTCGTTATGGCTGAATCGGGTGACGAGGATATGCTGGGCGAAAAGAGCCATCATTTTCTCGATGCCATCAGGAGTAACACCGATATAAGCGTGATTGTCCACAACAACATGACCCTGGGGCTCACCCGGACTCAGACATCGAACGCATCGCAGCACGGCATGAAAAAAACGGGAAAAAGTAACGCTGTCAAGCTTGAACCCGTCAATCCGGTGGGTGTCGCACTGGCCATGAGTGCTCCGTTCATAGCAAGAGCCTGGGCCGGAGATATTGAGCATACAACATTGATGATCAAGGCGGCAATAGCATTCAGGGGCTTTTCGGTGATCGAAGTATGCCAGCCGTGCGTCGTCTTCAACAAACTGAGCACCTTTCAGTGCTTCAAAAACAATATCCACTACCTGCCGAAGGGCCACGGCACCTCTGACCGTCGTGCGGCGTTCCAACTTGCAACCGGATCCAGGAAACTCCCTCTGGGCATTTTCTTCCGCCATGACGGAGCTGGACTGTACGAAGATGCGATAGGTATTGACACAGACCTGCTCTTTCAGCATCAGCAGCATTATGAAAAAACCTTTCAGACAATGATCGACGCCTGCCGCTGAAGATGCAGGAACATAAGGAGCGGCACCACTGTCATCAGTCACGCTCACGACCACGGCCTTCGACCATCAGCTTCCTCGCCTCTTTTTCACCTTGAACCGCCAGCTCGTCAAAGCCGGGCTGAACGACAGGAAGTATGACGTCGTTGTTCCGTAACTCCGATAGCCGGGTATGCGTGATAATCATCGACCGGCTCCCGGTTCCGGGCCCTGCGGAGCTTCGGACCTTTCGACTCGCTCCCTGCGGCCGAAACGGATGCGGAATTATTTACCCGCAATCGCGGTATGGGAAGGAAAAGAAACGCTATAAGGGGATATGAGTTCCCTGCACGCTTTGGTTTTTCTTTTTACTGTGATACTTTAAAGATATATGTTTTGCACGCTTCCTATTCAACCTTAACAACCCCGGAGGATCATTATGCGGAATAAAATTATTCTGATGTTTCTGTTTCTTTTTTCAATCTCTGTTTTTTCTGAAGGATACGGCCAGGAAAAGCCCCGGATCGGGGTGTTGAGGTTTACAAACCACACATCGGCAGGCTGGTGGGAAGGGAGTGTCGGATCGGATCTGCAGGATATGCTCGTTGCTGAGCTGGCATCGATGAACAGTTTCCGTGTGCTTGAACGCAGAGAACTCGATGCCGTGCTCAATGAACAGGATCTGGGCGCATCGGGAAGGATTAACCCCAAAACACGTTCGAAGCTTGGAAAGATTACCGGCGCCAAATATCTGGTTGCCGCAACGGTTTCAGCTTTTGAACATAATACGAGCGGCGGCGGCGGCGGACTATCCTATGGCGGTTTCAGCCTTGGAGGACGGCAGGACAAAGCTTACATGGCTGTCGATCTGAAAGTGATCGATGTTGAAACCGGCGAAATCTATGACGCCCGTACTGTTGAGGCCACTTCAAAATCCAGCGGAATCAGCGTTGGAGTCTACCGTGGAGGCTTCGGCGGTCACCTTGGCCAGTACAAGAATACACCTGTAGGCAAGGCGATCAGGGCTTGCATCATGGAAATAGCCGAGTATCTGGAGTGCTCTCTGGTGCAGGGAAAGAACAGCGGCTGCATGGACGAGTATAACCAGAAAGAAAGCTCCCGCAGAGAGAAAACCAAAGGTTCGATTAAACTTGACTGATTGACCGGTCATGACAAAGGGGCGGCTCATGGAGCCGCCCCTTTTCATTTGCCTGAAATGATTGCCCCGCCGTTCAACACCATTCAGAACAAATCACCCGATACCGTTATCCCGACGCATTGCAAATCTGCCGCAATCCGGACCCGGATTCTTTTCACCGCTATGGCCGCGTTTACCGGTAGGTGAAGTTTTTGGCTTCGGCCCTTGAGCGGAGATTTTTGAGAATAACTGAACCGAGGGTCTGCTCGCCGCCGCTCTGCTTCTGCTGCTGCACGATATAGGCCTCCCGTTTCCGGCTCAGTTCCGTAATCCGTCCTTTCACCTCTTCCCGCTCGCTCTTTTTCTTTTGAACATAGCCGTTCAGCTGGCCGGGGCTCATGTTCCGAAGCTCTTCGGGCAGCTCCTCCTTCCTGAGCTTATCCACCGTTATTGTTCTGTCTTCAAGCGCATCGACCAGATCCCACTCCGAAGCCTTGTAAAGCTTCGAACCTTTTGATGCGGTCCTTGCGGCCGAAACGGGTGCGGAAAGTTTCGACGCGTTCACGTCCTGCTGCGACTGGCGGGCATAGCTCTCTTTTCCAACCCTGCCGTAAGGCACATAGGTGCTGTTGATCCGGCTGTTCAGCATAACCAGATCGTCGTCATACGGAGTCGGAATGCCGCCCGCATCCCTGTCGCTGTCGATGGCGAAGTAGCTGCCGCCGCCCAGAACAGCCCCTCTCTGCCAGAATGTCCCGATACCTGTCCCGTAATCCCCGCAGTAGATCGTGTTGACCGCGATATCCTTTCCGGCAGCCCAGCGGCAGGCCACCTCGTAATTCACCGTTCCCTGATTGAAGGGTTCATTGCCCGCAATGAAAATCATTTTCAGCCCTTCCGTGGAGCTGTTCCATCGCAGCTGGTTCAGGCTGCTGCCGATGACATGGCCGCAATACTCCGATCCGCCGTTGGTGTCCAGAGAGAAGAGCGCTTCGGAGAGCAGGTCGAGGTTTTCGGTAAACGGAGTAACCTGCCGGATGTAACCCGACGTTGCCGGAAGGTCGTTGTTGCCGTATTCGTAAAGCGCGACCTCCAGCCGAATGTTCTCTCCCCGTTTATTCATTCTCGAAAGTTCGTTGACGATCTGCCACAACTGGCTCTTGGCCTGGTTTATCAGCCCGTCCATGCTGTTGCTTGTATCGAGCAGGAGACAGAGCTGAACAAGTCTGTAATCACGGGGAAATCTTCCATCGACCGGCCTGAGGTTGTCGTACCGGCGCGCATAACCGTCCATGGCCTTGCGAAGCGAGGATGCCTCGACTCCCCTGAGCGCGGAATTGTTTGAACCGGCTGTGGTTTTTGCTTCAAGAGAGGTTGTTCCGGAGACTGCGCAGGCAGCGACAAGCAGTGGCAGCAAATGTTTCTTCATGATGATCACACGATTGCGGTTGAGAATTTTTCCTTTCAGTGTAATGACGCTATCCCCATACATTTCTTGCGCTTTTCCCGTAAACCAGGGGAGAGGGGCGTCGGCACCTCTTCAGGATTTCGTATTATCTCCTGGAAGGAGAAAAACATATTCTATCCCGCAAGGGAGATAACGCGGCGCACGATTTCGGTACTTCACAGATAAAAATACCGTATTTCCACTATGGCAGCTTCAGAAAAGGTCCCTCATATCGGGGATGTTGTCTGTGCGATTATTGAAAGGGAGGGTTTGTTCCTTGTCGCCAAACGACCCGAAGGCAAAGCATTGGCCTCACTGTGGGAATTTCCCGGCGGCAAGGTAAAACGGAATGAGACGGAAGAGGCCGCCCTGCAGAGAGAACTTCATGAGGAGCTCGGCGTGACGGTGAAAATCATTCAGCGCCTGAGCCCGCGCTTCCACTCGTACCATGATTTTTCCCTCACGCTGATACCCTACCGCTGCTGGCTGCATGTGGGCGAGCCCCGGTCGCTTGAGCATGAGGCCCTGCGCTGGATAGCTCCTCGTGAAATCGGCCTGTACAACTTTCCCGATGCTGATCTGCCGGTACTCGAAGAGTACCTTGCGCTATACGGGAACCCTGAATCGACCGGTCGCCGGGCTTAAGGATGATCCGGGGTAGCTGTTCAATAACTGTAAAAGCAATTGCAGTGTGCCGGTGATATGAGGTTACAGCACATCCCGGAAATCAGAACAATGATTAGTAACACCGCAATTTCAGAACTCAAAAAAATTTCGCATTTTGAAATCAAATAGCATGGAATCCGTGTTATCATGATACAGTCATTCAGAAATCAGGCAACGGAAGACATATTCAACGGAACACACTCAAAATCAGCGCTGAAATTGTGTCCCGTATCATTATGTCGTCAGGCCTGTCGTAAACTCGATCAGCTTGATTCTGTTGTATCCCTTGATGAATTGCGAATTCCTCCCGGAAATCATCTTGAGGCGTTGTCAGGTGACCGCAACCGGCAATTCAGCATTCGAATAAACCGTCAGTACAGAATCTGTTTCGAGTGGACCACTGCAGGGCCTGAGAACGTCGAAATCATTGATTATCATTAATTTTTTAACAACATGATACGCATACCCGCACATAGAACGCCAACACATCCCGGCGAGATGCTGATAGAGGAATTTCTTACGCCTATGGGAATTACTCAGCGCCAGCTTGCTGATGCCATACACGTACCCTATCAGCGGATCAATGAGATCATCAACGGAAAACGGGGCGTCACTCCGGCTACTGCCATGAGGCTTGCGGCATTTTTCGGCAACACCCCCGATTTCTGGATGAACATCCAGCAGCGATGGGACCTTTATCACGCAGGGAAATCAGAAGAGCAGGTCTTGAAAACCATCGTGCGCGTGAATGCGAACAAATTGATGGTGTCCTGAAAAAAAGCCTTGAGCATGAGCGTAAAACAAGGCTGCCCGGCACACGCAGTCTCTCCGGCATCAAGCTCTGAACCGACGCGGGAATGCGATTCCGGAGTTGGCCGGATGTTGCTGCGAAAGATGAAGCAGAGCTCTTCGCGGACTTCCGCAAAACGGCTATACGCGATAGTCCTGGTATGACTCTGCGGTGAGCGTTCAGGCGGGGCCTTATGATGCCTGCCATCCTTCGGACTGATTCAGGAGCTGGATGACGGCCTCATTTGGGCTGCACCCTGATCATTTCAATTTCGAGCTGGATGGCGACCTCATCGCCAACCATGACGCCGCCTGTTTCCAGCGATTTGCTCCAGGAAAGCCCGAAATCCCTGCGGTTAATGACAGTGCCGGCAGAGGTTCCCCGTCTGGTGTTCCCCCATGGATCTTTAACCTCTTTTGAAAACGGTTCCACATTCAGGACAACATCTCTGGTGACCCCGTGCATGGTGAGTTTTCCCGCAACCTTCAGTGCTCCGTCTGCGGCAGCGGACCATTTTCTGGAAACAAAGGTTATCGAGGGGTATTTCGATGCATCGAAAAAATCGGCGCCTCTCAGGTGTTCGTCCCTCTTTGGCTCATTGGTATTGATGGAATTGGCTTCGATGGTGACGTCGACCTTCGATTTTGTGATGTCCGTGTCGTTAAGATCAACAATACCTGTGTATCTGGTGAAACTGCCCTTCACGTTCGACACCATAAGGTGCCGTACCTTGAATCCCACATCTGAATGAGCGGCGTCGATTTTCCAGGTGCTTGCTGCGGCCAATCCCGGCAGAACCATGAATGCGAGGACAGCAATAACATTGACAAGAGTCTTCATCGGTTTTCTCCTTCGGAATTTGTGGTTGAATCGGGGTGACATGAGATCAAACAACTTGTCCGACAAAATAATTCAGCCGCGCATGCTCTTTTTCCCGGATTTTCCTCTCAACTTCGGCCGCCTGTCAAAAAGGCATGTAACCTGATGACTGAACTCCTCCCTGAAAAACCGTTTCCTCTGACGCTCACTTCCGGGCTCAACGTATTCAGTACCCGTCCGTCATGAACATCCCGGGAAAAACGGCAAACCGCCATGCATCCTCCGGAAAAAGATGCATGGCGGAAATGGCCGGATAAGACAAAGAGTGGTAAAACAGAAAGTCCGGTTTAGAAAACCAGATCGGAAGCTTTGATGCTGTTCACCCCTGTCAGTTTTATGGAGAATTCAGCGTCGGTATCGCTGTCGGTATTGCCGTACAGAATGCCGTTCGATGCATCAAACCGCAACTGGCCCGCCCCGCTGAACGTCTGAGCGCTGCCGAGAATGATCTTGCTGAATGCCTGATTTCCTGATCTGGCGCTGTTTGCATCGATACCGGAAAGGTCAAGCGTGTCCTGACGGGCGCTGAAGTCACTGATGAGATCCATGTTCTCCAGAGAAAGTCCGCTTTCGCTTTCAAGCGTATACCTGAAGATATCACGACCGGCGCCGCCTGTCAAAACATCAGCTCCACTTCCCCCGAACAGGATATCGTCACCGTCGCCTCCGTACAGGGTATCAGCCCCTTCGTCTCCGAGAAGCGAATCGCTGCCGCCGAGACCGTAAATCAGGTTGTCGCCGCTGTTGCCGGTTATACGGTTGCCAAGCCCGTTGCCGGTTCCCGCAAGCGCATCCGCGCCCTGAAGCTCGAGGTTTTCAAGGTTGCCGCCGAGCACCCAGCTTACGAAAGACTGTACGGTATCGGTTCCGGCGCGCGAGGCCTCGGTGACCACGTCGCCTGCATTGTTGACCAGGTAGGTATCGTTGCCGAGACCGCCCTTCATCGTATCGCTGCCGGCACCGCCGTCAATGGTGTCGTTGCCGAGCAACCCTTCAAGCAGGTTGTCGCCGCTGTTGCCGGCAATCCGGTTATTCAGCGCATTGCCCTTTCCGTCGATGTCGCCTTCGCCGGTCAGCAGCAGGTTTTCAAGGGAAGCACCAAGCGTCCAGTCAACGCTCGACTTAACCGTATCGTTGCCCGAGGAACGGAAGCGCAGCCAATCCTCTTCGACCACATCGCCGGTGCTGTCGACATAGTAGGTGTCGTCACCCTTGCCGCCTCGCATGGTATCGTTGCCTTCACCGCCGTTGAGGATGTCGTTGCCGTCGTTCCCGTTCAGGCGGTCGTTGCCTGCATCGCCATAGATGACGTTGTTGTCCGAACCGCCATTCAGTGTGTCATTACCTTCCGTTTGCCCGTACTCCTTGTCGGTCACGGTGAGCATGAACGTATCGTTCGTCGATGCGCCGGCTTCGTCCGTCGCCGTCACTTTGATTTCATACACACCCGCTTCGGCACTTTCCGGAACCCCGCTGATGCTCATTTCGACCGGATAGGGGGTTTCGCCTCCTTTCGAAGGGTCGTAACCGATCAGCGGATCGTAGGTGCTGATATTGTAGGGTGAAGCACCTTCAATGGTAGCGTACTTGTTGTATGCGCTCACATCCCATGTGCTCACATAACCGGACCAGCCGTCCTCGAGTTCGCTCCACTGCTGCCAGGAAAGCCCGTAATCCTCGCCGTAGAGGTAGCGGCTGCCGGCGATTTCGTGCTCGATGTTCATGCCGTCGCCGATAAAGAGGATCACATGATCCACCCCGGCTTCCTTCGCCGCCGTCATCATCACGTCGTAAATCTGCGTATTGTCGATGATATCGGTCCCTGCATAGATCTCCCCCGCATACTCCTCGAACAGTTCCGAACCTGCGCCGCGGGCATAGATGCTGACCAGTTCGTTCGTATGGCCGCCTGTGCCGTAGGTCACTTCACCGTCAGGATAGTTTGTTCCAGTCTGGTAAGGAAGATCACCTTCGCCGAGCTCGCTCTGCGCATGCATATAGCTGTTCGAATGGTCGCTGGTGACGATGATGAGCGTATTCTCCCAGCTGATGCCGTTTGAACCTGTTTCCACGTACTGCTCGGCAGCCATGACCGCCTGCTCAAGGTCATAGACGCCGCCCACCATGTTCTCGTAATCGTTCGCATGGTTGCTCCAGTCGATGTCGCCCTGCTCGATCATTACGAAAAAGCCGTCGGGATCCTGGTTCAGCACCGAAAGCGATGCATTGGTCACCTCGGTAAGCGTCGGATCTTCATCGACCGTCGGCGTGGCATCCCCGGTACTGCGGGTTATCGTCGGCGTGCCGGGGGTATCGGCCACTTCGTAGTACTCGAAGTTGCCGCCCGAAGTCCCGAAAAGGCCGAAAAGCTTTTCGCTGGCCGCGAGGTCCACTTCCGCCGCCGCATCGGCAAGAGCGTCGCCGCCGTCCGTGCCGGTTTCGCGCTGCACGAATACGTAAGAGGTGCCGTCCGTATCGTTCACGAATGCATCATAGTCGTCGTTGTAGCCGTTTTTGTTCACGTCGACTTTCGTAGCCCTGGCGAAATTGCTGTTGTTGTACCCGCCGCCGATCACCACATCCGGCTGAACCTGGAACAGGATCTCATGGGCGATTTCATAGTAGTTGTTGCGGCTCACATTGTGGCTCACGAATGTTGCCGGTGTTGCATGCGAGAACGGCACCGTGCTCGCAACGCCGATCGCGAAGCCCTCTTCCGCCCTCAGGGTTTCGACTATCGTGGTAAGCTGGCCGTTGGCAGGATCTTTGGTTTCCCAGGCAATATTACCTTCATCGGTCTTGATGCCGGTCGATATGGCGGTGCCCGCCGATGCGGAATCGGTTGCCGGAGTACCGCCGCCGAGGAAGTAGGAATCCATGCTCTCCTGGTCATGGTGCGAAGCCTGGAACTGCAGCCAATCAGGCAGCGCCGAACCGTCGGCAAGTGTGGCCGTATAGGTCATGCTGTCGCCCGCATCGCTGTCGCTGAAGGTATTGGCGAGCAGGATCTCGTCAAACTCCGATCCGGCGGCAGCCGACATATCCCCGATCCCTTCCTCCACGACGGGGGCCTCGTTTGTCCGGAAAATGGAGACTGTCCCCGACACTTCGTTGCTTACGAAGAGAAGTCCCTGGCCGCTCGGGCTGTCCGATTCATCGACGAAGGTCAGTCCTTCGGGTGCTTCGTCGCCGCGATTGCGAAGGTACTGCACAAATTCCACCGATGAAGGCTCGGTGACATCGTAGACCATGACGCCGCCGCCACCCCGTTCGAGGCCGATGAAGGCTAAGGTTTTTCCGTCAACCTGCGCTATAGTGACGCCTTCAGGTTCGGCGCCTTTGTTGTCCGAACGGCTGTCGTCGAAAAGCCCTGTGCCGTTCGCGCCGGTATAAAGTCCGCCCGCCGCCATGAACTGATCGATCTGCGATCCGCTGTCGAAAACGATCCTGCCGTTCTCGTCCAGGATGCTGAAAGAACGGGCACCGTAGGAGAGAAGCTGGTCGATGTCGCCATCGCCATCGGTATCGCCATTGTTGCCGGGGGCATTGGATACTTTCAGCGGACCGATTTCATTGTCGCGTTTCAGGGCTGTCGCATCCGGGAATGCCGCCGCATCGAGCGTGAGTGAAGAGACTTTCTTCGTTTCAACAGGGCTGATGAAATCGTCCCGGTCATCACCCTCGTTGGCGATCACATAGTAGGTGTTACCGTCCGCCGCAATAAAGGATGCGATGGAGTCGGGCATGTACTGGCCATAGACCGGCTTGCCGGTCTGCAGGTTGATGCCGTCCTTGTCGCTGCCATCGAAAGGCAGGGCTTCGAAGCTCTTCAGCCCGAGCGGCACGATGTCGGTGAAGGTGCCGGAAGAGATATCGAGGATGGCGATCGCATTGTTCTCCTGCAGGGTCACGAACGCTGTCAAGCCGTCCGGCGAAACGCTGATGTATTCAGGTTCGAGGTCCTGCGCCACGCTGACCGGTTCAAAACCCGATTCACCGGCGAAAAGGCGCACCCCTTCCTCCTTGAGCGCATCCAACTGGCTGTTAAAGCTTGTGAACGGGACGGCCTTCACCGAAGCCGACTCGACACCGCCCGAAATATTGATGATGCTGACCGACCCTTCAGGATTGCTGCTGCCGCCCATTTCGCCCTCGTTGGCAACGAGCACTTTCAAACCATCGGGGGTGAAGGTGAGCATGTCCGGCAGCGCACCGACCGTGACATAGTTGAGTACCGAACCGTTCGTATCGAGAAAATAGACCGTGCCGTTCTGGGCGTTGTCATCGGCAGCAACCGCAACGGCGACAATGCCATTATTGACTGCAACGCTCGTGATGTTGTTTGTACCGAGCGAAATCGTACCGATCTGCGTCATCTGCAGCTTACTGTCAACGCTTACAATCTGCAGCCCGTCGCCCGAAGTGACGAAGAGGCGACCGCTTGCGGCATCGAACGCCGAGATTTCCGCTCCGGAAAGCTGTATGGTCGATGCATAGGCGAAGGAACCTTCCCCCCCTTCCGTCAGCGAGAGGCTGTTGGTGACCTCGAAACCGCTGAACGAAGCGACATCGCCGCCTGCAACGGCCTGAAGCGTCGAAACATCATTGCCGGACGAAATGTCGCTGTAGGAAACGGAGACATCGAGGGAGGTATTGAGCGCTTCATCCAGCGTCAGGACTACCTGGTTGTTGACAACCTTCACGCTTTTAATGTCCGCAGCATTCCCGTTCATGACGGAAAACTGAGAGCGAAGCGGTAGATTGAGCGTATCGAGCTGCTGGTCGAAATAGAGGGTAATCACATTGCCGTTGCCGTCGATGGCGGCATTGACAAGCATCGGAGATGTTGCTGGTAACATGTGGTGTAGCTCCTGTCATTTTGTTGGTGTGGAATGATGGAAACAGCGAAAAGGAAAACTCCACACATGATACGGCAGGGCGTGAACAGTTGTGTTGAGGGCTTGCAACAACTTTATTGAGGTTCTGTAAATTCCTGGGGGAAGCCTTTCGGGGAGTGCTGAGGTTTTGGAAACCGGGGATATCTTTTCCTGAATCACATAGGGATAACATATGGGTAGTCCGGGGCACTCCCTGAGGTAGTGCTGAGTACTGACCGGCGCTGCAGCAGACTGCGCGTTTTTCCTCCATGATCCGGAGCACGCCCGATCCGGCAACCTTGAGACTTTCGATGAACAGGAGTATGCCAGGAACGCCTCCGGTGAAGAATGCGTTATGCCGCCCGTAAGTGCCGGTGATGAAATCGGCGGAGAACGCATCAGAACCGGGCATTGAAGGGGTACCGGTGACTCGTGAATCAGTGTGAGCGGCCTGTTAACCGCTCAGTTTGAAGCTTGCCGGCACGTTGAGCGGCGCTGTTCAGCTTTCGTGATCCGCAGCTCACGCCTCTCCTCCCCACTGAAGTGCCAACGCCATAATCTCCCCGGCCGGCTTACCCGAGGCCCCGTTGCAATAGCATCTTATTGTAAAAGCTTCCATATGATTAAAGCAACAGCCGCTCCTGCATTATGGGCGCCGGTAACATTCTGAGCATAAACTTTCGGGCTCACATCAGTTGAAAACATGGTAAAGCGATCGACAACCCCGCTGACAAACATGAATGGCGGATTCTGATTGTTGTTGTAATCCCTGGCCGTCAGGTATATCAGGCAATGGGTTGTTTCAAGTGATACTCCGTCGATATTGCCTGGATATCCGGCAAAAAATTCCTCTCCGGTATCACGGTCCTTCTCCGTGTATTTCGTATAATCCGTCACGTTGACATCGCCCAGCGCGATATAATTTTCATCAACATAAAAATGCTGATTTACGGGTGATGGATTTGTGGGAGGGCAGAGCAGAAGCTGCTCGTAAGAAGACAAATCACTCTGCTGAAGAATTTTTATAACATCACTGGACCCCGAATTCATTATTTCTCCCCAGCAGTCACACTGGAAATTGCTTTTTGAGCTGCTGTCCCATCCGTTGTGCATAAAGACATTGCTTCCCACCACAACAGAGCCGTTGATATTATCTGTTTTAAACGATTGATTGATTGCCTCACTTGGCCCGGACGATGCTGTGCCTACAGCGATAACCAACTCTGTTTCCAGTTTCCGGCCGCAGTTACGATAGTTGAAAATTACAGGCAGCAGTTTCATTTTCTCTTCGGAGCTTGACTGCAAATCATTAGAACTGTTGCTGAGCAGATCAGATATACACCAGATTTCAATGACCCGCGAATCTGTCTCAAAAAACATGCGAGGCACTGTATATATTGCCAGCGGAGGTTTTACCGGACCATAAGAGGGATAATTATTATTTTTCAACGATTGGGCGACATTGAGATTTATGCCGCACTGATCGTTGATATATTTACTGGTAAGTACCCAGCATACCGGATCACACTCCCAATACTTGTTGACAACGACAATAACTCTTTTTTTTGCCGGCATGAGATTTTTCTCCTCGATATTTTTTTGTTAGTAATTTATTTTATTCGAGCGTTTCCAGAGATTGAATGCATCAAGGGAGTTATTTGTAGTGCACTGACAAACGGTAATGTTTCTGTTTGCATAAGAGGTCGCCAGTTCATCATAGATCTCTTCATCGGAAAAATCAACCCCCTGCACCGCAGCATCAAACCGGGTTGCCGCAAAGAGCAGAACAGGCATATTCGACCAGCAGATGGCGGAATAGCACATGGGACATGGCTCGGCACTGCTGTATATGATGCAGTACGAAGTCTCGCCCGGCTGGTCCAGCTTCGAATCCGAACGCTTGATTTCACCAAGATTAAATACGCCCAGTGAGTTGCAGGCACTTCTGATGGTCATCACCTCTGCATGTGCTGTCGGATCGTTTATCAGCGTCACCTGATTGTGGTTTTTCCAATAGCGGATAATCCGGTTGCTCTCCTTATCCAGTTGCAGAATGACCGCACCGAAGGGCCCCCCCTTCTCATCGACGGAATAATGAGCGGTATCACAGGCAAGTCTCATCCAGTCGTCATCACTTTTCTCTATTCCGTCATAGATACTGTTCACTTTTATGTTGGCAGTCTGAACCGGAAAATATTTGCAGTCACTGCTGTTTTCAAGAGTGCATGGCGGCTCATATCCATTCCATGGCTGGTAATCGCCGATATCTGTCAGGTCTGCGGGCAATTCATAAATGACCCCACCTTCAACCGGAACAGGATCGGATAAATAGGGATCACTTCCCTGAACCTGTTTATTTTTGTAATTGATATGTAACTTTTTAAACATGCAGGCCTTTCACCGTTTAATATTTAATGAATTGATAACAACCGTATACTCGATCTGTCGATGCCTGTTTTTCATGCAGGCCATATACCTTTTATGCATTGGTTACAGCGTAAGGATTCACTTCTGTACATAAAAAACATTAACGAATTGTTCTCTCTCATAAGCCGTTTATTTAAAGAGAGCCGTAGCGCCGGAAAATATCGGTTTTCATATAACGATTAATAAACCGCCGGTTCGTACGGCAAATCAGCAGAGACTTCCTCCCGCCTGATTTTTCGATATGACCGTTAACGGCTCACTGTTTTTTTAACTGGAAATTATCGGGGGAATGCGTGCCTGAATATACAAAAACGTTTTGATCCGGCGGACCTTTTTGGCGTAAGTTCCTGATTGCGGGACGGTACGCCGTTATGGAAACTGAACTGTGCCGGGAAGATCGGCGACAGAATCGCTCTTTCACCGGAGCTGATGCTTCTTTTTCCTGGAGGTAGTGAAGAGTATAGCGGTCGCGGATGTTTTCATCATGCAAATAAGCCCGCCGCTCAGCGCTGCAGCAGCGTCATCATGAGTTCAAGCAGCTTTTCGCGGTTGACGGGTTTGGATATAAAGCCGTCAAAACCGGCCTCTTTTGCCTTTTCCCTGTCATCCGGTGAAGTAAACGGGGAGTGTGCGATCACCGGCAGCCCCGGCCGTATCTCTTTGATCAGCCTTGTCGCTTCAAACCCGTCCATTAACGGCATTTTGATGTCCATCAGCACAATATTGATCTCCGGGTGGCGTTCAGCCAGTTCAACAGCTTCCCGACCGTTGACGGCGGAAATAATGGTGGCGTTTTCACCGTTCAGCTTCTTTTTCAACAGTACAGCGCTTATCTCGTCATCTTCAGCCAACAGTATGGTCAGGTCTGAAGAGAGCCTCTCAGGTTTCCGGACATCCGGAGAAGAGAGAGGCGTTTTCATGGATTCGGGAGGGTTATACGGCAGGGTGAAAAAGAATGCGCTCCCTCTGCCTTCAGCGGGTTCTACCCGGATCGTACCGCCCATCATCTCGATGTATGCCCTGGCAATACTCAATCCGAGACCCGCTCCCTCAAAATTACGGCTTACCGCGATATCGACCTGCCTGAACCGCTCGAAAATGCTCTCCTTCATGTTCGGAGGGATACCGATGCCTGAATCGATGACATAAAATTCAAGCATCTCGCCTTTTTTCGTATAACCGAACTCGACGCTCCCTTCCCGGGTGAATTTCAGGGCATTGCCGACAATATTTCTCAAAACCTGCTTCAGTTTCGAGCTGTCGGTATCAATAATGCTCTTGCTGTCCGAAAGACCGTTGCTGAAGCTTAAAATCAACCCTTTGTTTACTGCCATCGGCTTGAAAAAGGCATAGAGATCAAGCAGAAGCATGTTGACCGGAGTCCTGACGATCTGCAGCATGGTCGTTCCGGCTTCCACCCGTGAAATATCAATGATGTCATTGATAAGAAACAGAAGGCGCTGACAGCTCTGATCGATAAGGTCGATATACATCGACTGCTCACTTCTGGTCA